>Ga0209537_1001836_pt1 | contig 22835 bp, 26 predicted proteins | sample BioPla4DNA1_FD_187698 | JGI IMG/M metagenome (GOLD analysis project Ga0209537, IMG submission 187698) | Biogas fermentation microbial communities from Germany - Plant 4 DNA1 (SPAdes) (version 2) | ecosystem: Engineered > Bioreactor > Anaerobic > Digestate | place: Bielefeld, North... | reverse complement strand
GGAAATTATCGTGGAAAAGGGCAGATGCACAGGGATTAAAACAAAAAACGGTGCGGTGTACAGCGCCAAGGCGGTTGTGCTCACCACCGGGGTTTATTTAAAAGGCAAAATCTATATAGGGGATATAAGCTACGAGGGAGGGCCTTACGGGTTATTTGCCGCCAATGTTCTGTCCGAAAGCCTCGAAAAGGCCGGGCTTAAACTTATGAGATTCAAAACCGGTACCCCCGCCAGGGTGCACAGGGATTCCATTGACTACTCGGTAATGATAGAGCAGAAGGGCGATAAGGACATAGTACCCTTTTCCTTTATGAATGAGTTTGAGAACCTGGATAGGGAGCAGGTTTCGTGCTGGCTAACCTATACCAATGAGAATACCCATAGAATAGTTAAGGAAAACCTATTGAGGTCGGCGCTTTATGGTGGAAAGATAACCGGTATCGGGACCAGGTACTGCCCATCCATAGAAAGCAAGATTATGGTTTTCCCCGACAAGACTACCCACCAGCTATTTATCGAGCCGGAGGGAAGGGATACCTGCGAAATGTACGTGCAGGGCATGTCCACCAGCCTGCCGGAGGACGTACAGGTACAGTTTTACCGTTCGATAAAGGGCCTGGAAAGGGTAAAAATTATGAGGACCGCCTATGCAATAGAGTATGACTGCATCGACCCTACACAGTTAAAGTTGTCGCTTGAGTGTAAGGAGATAGAAGGGCTGTTTTGCGCAGGCCAAATAAACGGCAGTTCCGGGTACGAGGAAGCCGCCGCCCAGGGGATAATGGCGGGAATAAATGCGGCAAGGAAAACCAGGGGGCAGCAGCCGGTAATACTTGACCGGTCGGAGGCATATATAGGGGTGCTGATTGACGACCTGGTCACCAAGGGAACCCAGGAGCCCTACCGGATAATGACCTCAAGGGCGGAATACAGGCTTATTTTAAGGCAGGATAATGCCGACCGCAGGTTAACCCCAAAAGGCTACGAAATAGGGCTGGTTACCGAGGAAAGATACACAAAATTCAAGGATAAGCTGAAAAAAATCCAAGACGAAATACAAAGGCTTAAGGATACCATCGTGCCGCCAAGTAAGCAGACCAATGCTTTTCTCAGGGAAAGGGAAAGCGCCGAGATAAAAACGGGTATCAGCCTTTACGAGCTGTTAAAACGGCCGGAGATTGATTATGAAAGCCTGGCGGCACTGGACCCAGAAAGGCCGGCCTTACCCAAGGCCATAGGGAAACAGGTGGAAACCGAAATCAAGTACGAGGGCTACATAAAGAAGCAGCTAATACAGGTGGAGCAGTTTAAAAAACTGGAGGACAAAAAGCTTGACCCGAACCTCAATTATTATGATATAAAGGGTCTTAGGCTGGAAGCCCAGGAAAAGCTTGCAAAGATTAAACCCACTTCTGTCGGGCAGGCTTCAAGGATTACCGGGGTATCCCCGGCGGATATATCGGTTATAATGGTATACCTGGAGAAAAAGAGAAGGGCGGAAAGTAAATGAAGAGGGAAGAACAGCTGTTAAGGGAAGGGGCCAGGCAGCTTGGGCTTGTGCTCAATGACCGGCAGGTCAGCCAAATGATACTCTACAGCGAGATGCTGGCCGATTGGAACACCAGGCTCAACCTTACTGCCATTACAGCCGGGGAGGATACAATTAAAAAACACTTCTTGGATTCCCTAACTTGTGCGGCAACGGGGTATGTGGCCGACGGCCTGAGGGCCGTTGACGTGGGAACGGGGGCTGGTTTTCCTGGAATCCCCCTAAAGATTGTATACCCGGACCTTAGAATAACGCTGCTGGATTCCCTCAAAAAAAGGATAGATTTTATAAAAAAAGTGATAGCCGAGCTGGGCCTTGAAGGGGTTACGCCTCTTCATGGGAGGGCCGAGGACCTGGCAAGGGATGCGGAACACAGGGAAAAGTATCAATTGTGTTTTTCAAGGGCGGTGGCACACCTTTCGGTGGTGTCCGAATACTGCCTGCCCTTCGTTGAAGAGGGAGGATTATTTCTTGCGATGAAAGGTCCCGGCTATGCGGAGGAAGAGAAAGAGGCAAGAAGGGCGGTGGAAATACTTGGCGGAGAAATAGCCCATAGGGCACAGTTCCAAATTCCCTATACCGACATTACCCATTACATAATAGTAATAAAAAAGGTAAGGGCTACCGGGTCGGATTATCCGAGAAAAGCCGGAAGGCCGACGAAAAAGCCGCTGAAATGAGGAAGCCTGATAGCTTATGTAGAACGATTCTTGAATTGGGTAGAAGGAACAACCGGCTTGGCAAAGAAATAAAAAGAAGAGATAAAAATGTTTATTATTTGAGAAGGACATCATAAAGGGTACTGCCGGTTATGGGGAATATGTTGTGAAGGGGTGGCTTATATGACCGAGAGCAATAGTCCGGTAATTGAACTGATAGAAATAGACAGGATTAGGCCCAACCCATATCAACCCAGGAAAAGGTTCAATCACATTGCCATTGAGGAACTGGCACTGTCCATCAAGGAATACGGAGTTTTGCAGCCCATTGCCGTAAAAAGAATGAATGACGGTTTTTTTGAGCTTATTGCGGGGGAAAGGCGGGTAAAGGCGGCCAAACTTGCCGGGCTTAAGAATATACCGGCAATAGTGATGGAAATACTTGACGAAGATTCCACAATCATTGCGCTTATAGAGAACCTGCAGAGGGAGGACTTGAACTTTTTCGAGGAGGCTGAAGGATATGCCTCGCTGATGAATGACTACGGTCTTACCCAGGAGCAGGTGGCAAAAAAAGTGGGGAAGAACCAGTCCACCATAGCAAACAAGATTAGGCTGCTGCGGCTTCCCAGGGAGGTCAAGGACTACATCGTACAAAACGGGCTTACCGAAAGGCATGCGCGGGCACTATTGAAGATACCCGAAAAGGAAATCCAAATGGCCCTGGTTTCAAGGATTGTGGAAAAAAACTTAAGGGTGAAGGATGCCGAGGACCTGGTTGAAAGGGTTCTGGACAAGCTTTCAGAAAGGAAGGAGGATATACCCCAGGAGGATATAAACAGGAATATCAGGGGGGCCATAAATTACAGGATATATGTAAATACCCTCAAGAACGCCTATAGGGCAATTATACAGTCGGGGATACAAGCCGAGTTCAGCCAAAGGGATTCGGGGGAATACATTGAGGTTGTGGTGAAAATCCCCAAGTCCAAAGCCCTCTCTTCGGGATAAGGGAATTCTCACTTACAGCAGTGGCGTGTATATATCCCAAAGGATGGACTGGTGTTCAAAAAAGGATATTAATCAGCAAATTATGCTGCCTTAGGGCAGTTTTTTGCATTTAAAGAAGGAACTTATGTTAAAACAAAGAATTTAAAATACAGAATAATACATATGAGGTGATTTAGTGTCTAAGGTTATTGCGGTGTTCAACCAAAAGGGTGGTGTAGGGAAAACCACTACAAACGTAAACCTAAGTGCCTGCATAGCGGTGAGGGGCAAGAAAGTGCTTGTGGTGGACATAGACCCCCAGGGTAATACCACCAGTGGACTGGGCATAGATAAAAAAGAACTAAGAAAAACCATATACGATGTTTTAATAGGAGAAGAAAAGGCAGAGGATGTTATTATCCAAACAGCGGTGGAGAACCTGTCAATAATCCCTTCCAGCGTACAGCTGGCAGGGGCGGAAATAGAGCTTACAGGGTTTGAAGAAAGGGAAAAAATGCTCAAAAAGGCCCTGGAAGGAATAAGGGACGAATACCAGTATGTTTTTATAGACTGCCCCCCTTCGCTTGGACTTCTTACGATAAATGCTTTAACGGCCGCGGACAGCGTACTGATACCAATACAATGCGAATATTACGCCCTTGAAGGGGTGAGCCAGCTGATGAATACCATTTGGCTTGTTCAAAGGGGATTAAACCCGGACCTTAAAGTTGAGGGGGTGGTCCTCAGCATGTTTGACGGCCGGACCAACCTGTCAATACAGGTGGTGGATGAAGTAAAACGCTACTTCAAGGGAATGGTGTACACGACAATTATACCAAGAAACGTAAGGCTGGCGGAGGCCCCCAGTTACGGAGTGCCCATACTTATGTACGACCCCAAGTCAAAGGGCGCGGAAGCCTACGAGGAGTTGGCGGACGAGTTCATAGAATACAGTGAGGAGGGTTAGAACATATGTCAAAGAAGAGGCTGGGCAAGGGCCTTAACGCCCTGATACCGGAGCTGCCCCAGGTGGATGACCAGGGAGTTAAGGAAATTCCCGTGAACGATATTACACCAAACAGGAATCAGCCGCGGCAGAATTTTGACGCGGAAAAGATGGAGCAGCTGGCGGAATCCATTAATAAACACGGAGTAGTGCAGCCCATAGCTGTAAGAAAGATTGACAGGGGATATGAAATCGTGGCGGGGGAAAGACGGTGGAGAGCAGCCAGGATGGCCGGCCTGAAAACGGTACCCGCAGTTGTTATGGACCTGGACGAAAGGCAGGTCATGGAAATAGCCCTCGTAGAGAACCTGCAGAGGGAGGACTTAAACCCCATCGAAGAGGCGGAAGCCTATAAAACCCTCATGGAGGAATTTGGCCTCACCCAGGAGGAAATATCCTCTGCTGTCGGGAAGAGCAGGCCGGCAATAACCAACACCTTAAGGCTGTTAAATTTATGCGCGGAGGTTCAGGGGCTGGTAAAGGAAAACCTGCTCTCCGCCGGACATGCGAGGGCGCTGATTGTGCTTGGGGAAAAGCAGCAGCGGGAGGCGGCGGAAAAAATATTAAAAGAGCAGTTAAGCGTCCGGGAAACCGAGAAACTGGTCGGCAAACTGGCCGGTGAGCGCAGGGAAAGGGCAGCCGGGGTAAAGGATAAAACCCCGTGGGTGGTGGATATGGAGGAGCAAATCGGGGAAGTTTTAGGCACAAAGGTGCAAATAACACAGGGAAAAAAGAAAGGGAAAATAGAGATTGAGTATTACGGCACAGAAGACCTGGAAAGGATTTTGGAACTGATAATGAACTGATGTTTCACGTGAAACATTCCGGGAGGACGTGCAGGATGAAGGTTTACAAGGTAAATGCCTTTACATACCGGGGCATGGGCGGCAACGGGGCGGGGGTGGTCCGATGCATAGACTTTCCTCCGCCGGAGGTAATGCAAAAGGCGGCGAGCGTATTGGGCTTTTCCGAGACTGTTTTTATCCGTCCCGTTAAAGGGGGTTACCACAGCCGGTTTTATACGCCGGAATGCGAAGTACCCACCTGCGGGCATGCCACAATAGCCGCTTTTTTCTTGCTATCGGTACTGGGGGAAATTAGGGGCGGCGACGGCGAAATCAAGCTGCGGCAGGAAACCGGCGAAGGCAGCCTGCCTGTATACGTAAGGTTCCGGCAGGGGAGGGTGGACAAGATTTTCATGGAGCAGTCCCCGCCAAAGTCCCTGGGAAGGGTAAAAGACCGGGAACTGGAAGAATTGTGCCGATGCCTGGGGTTGGACCCGGCAAACATTGGCGTGGCGAAGGGCGGCGATGTCGAGGTGGAAATTATAAGTACCGGCCTTCCGGATATAATGGTACCGGTGACCTCCAGGATAGCCCTGGACCGAATCAGCCCCGACTTTTCTAGGCTGGCTAACCTTTCACGGAGGTTAGGGGTGGTGGGAGCCCACGTGTTTACCATGGAGACCGGGAACGATGACTTCACAGTACTGTGCAGGAATTTTGGCCCCGCGGTGGGGATAAACGAAGAATCCGCCACCGGCACCTCCAACGGGGCCCTTGGATATTATTTATACAAGAGAGGCCTGCTTCCGGGGGGAGAAATGGTATCCGGGCAGGGACACGGCATGGGAAACCCCTCGACGATTTACGTTAGGGTAGAACAGGGCAAGGTGCTGGTGGGCGGGAAGGCGGCGGTAGCAGGGGCTTTGGAAATGGACCTATGACGGCTTTGCCCCGCTAGCGGGCTGTTTGAAGTTTTCCCGGATTACGTGTTAAATACGGAAAACGGGTTGATTATTGGCTGCCTGGGGCATAGTATATATTATGCAGTGCAAGGGCGGCCGTAAGTTTTTGTTTCACGTGAAACAATTGGGCAGAAAGGCAGTGTTTTGTAATCATTAAAGGGATGGCATTATTCCCTGCCAGGAGGTTTACACATGATTTATCTTGACAATGCAGCCACCAGTTTCCCAAAACCCGAAAGGGTCTATGTTGAAATGGACAAATGTATGAGGCAGTACTGCGCAAACCCGGGCAGGTCGGGGCACAGGCTGGCCCTAGAAGCGGGCAGAGCCATTTACAGAACCCGGGAGCGGTTGTGCAGGCTGTTCAATATAGAGAGCCCTATGCAAGTTGTGTTTACATCCAACGCAACCGAAGCTTTAAACCTGGGCATAAAAGGACTGCTTAAGGAAGGGGACCACGTTGTTACCACCTCAATGGAGCATAATTCGGTGGCAAGACCGCTGACGGCGCTGAAAGCGAAGGGAGTAAGCGTAACCTATATCGGGTGCGATTCAAAGGGGCACTTGAATCCGAGGGACATAGAAAGAGCCATTAAAAAGAATACCGCCCTGATTATTATAACCCATGCCTCCAATGTAACGGGAACCCTGATGCCGGTAAAGGAGGTGGGCTGCATAGCGAAGGAAAGGGGCATACCCTTTATGCTGGACGCGGCCCAGACCGCCGGCATATACGATATTGACGTTAAGGATATGAATATAGACATCCTTGCTTTCCCGGGGCATAAGGGGCTGATGGGTCCCCAGGGGACCGGCGGTCTTTATATTAGTGAAAATCTTGATGTGCTTCAGATGAAGGAAGGAGGCACCGGCAGCAGGTCGGAGGAATTGGATCAGCCGATAGTGGTGCCGGACCGGTACGAGAGCGGCACCCCCAACACCGCAGGCATAGTAGGGCTGGGAGAAGGGGTGGGATTCATACTGGAAAGAGGAACTGCCGCCATAAGAGGGCACGAAGAGGAATTAACCGGCATGCTGCTGCAGGGTTTTAGTCAAATTAAAGGGGTAAAGATATACGGTCCTGCCAATCCCAGGCTCCAGGCCGGGGTGGTGTCAATAAATATAGGGGACGGCGATTCCGGCGAAATAAGCTATATTCTTGACAGGTCCTACGGTATAGCGACACGCTCCGGGCTGCACTGCTCCCCGCTGGCCCATAGGACCATAGGCACCTTTGACCAAGGCACCGTAAGGTTCAGCATAGGTTACTTCAATACACGGGAGGATATAGAAGCCGCCGTCCGGGCGGTGGAAGAAATAGCGGCAGAAATAGTTTAACAAATTGAAACGGCCCGTTAAGGCCGTTTTGCTTCTTTCCAGTTGGGTATTATGCTGGTTTTCTGAAGGGCTTTTATTACTATTAGCGTCAGGGGACCGATCAGTATTCCTATTATACCGAATATCCGCATTCCTATATAAAGAGAAATTAGTGTTGCCAGCGGGTGAAGGCCTATATTCTTTCCCATTATTTTGGGTTCTATTATCTGCCTGGTTACCACTATAACACCGTACAGCACAAGCAGGGCTGCCGCCAAGGAGTAGTGTTTCATTATTATGTTTATTACCGCCCATGGTATAATCACCGCCCCGGTGCCTAATATCGGAAGGGCATCCACCACTCCTATTACTATTGCCATTGTCAGCGCATAGGGTACACCGATAAGATAAAGTCCTGTAATTGTTATAAGAAAAGTTATGCCCATAATGGTCAGCTGAGCCCTTATAAATCCCCCCAGAGCCTTTATCAGGTCTGCATAAACGCTTTTTATCCTGTTTATGATGTCTTCCGGGACCTGCGAAGCAAACACATTGCGAATCAGGTACATATCCTTGCTCATCATGTAAGAGGATACCATGGTCACAATGATAAACAGCAGGGTTTTTGGAAAGATGCTAAGAAGGCTCATGGACCTCCCTATTGCACCGCTTATTGCAGAAGCCAGGGAGTTGATCAGGTTAATAATGCTTGACCTTACCACTTCGGTTGTCTCAGGGGTTAGGTTTATATATATATTTTGCCCGTAAGCAATCCAGTCCTCGGTGGCCCTTCGAAGAACCACGGCGTACTGCGGAAGGCGTTCCAGGATATTGCTCAGCTCCATAACAAGCCTTGAGGCTCCAACAATTATAAGAAGGGTTAATACTGCATACAGCAATAATACCGAGCATATGGAAAACAGTCCCCTCGGCAGCCTAGTTTTTTTCTCCAAAAAATTTACCAGGGGGTTTACCAAGAGCGCAATAATCCATGCCAATATAAAAGGTAAAATATACACGAAAAACCTGGTAATGAAAAGATATAAAAGCAGGACTATGCTTAGCACAAACAGGGTTTTGAAAAAATATACGGTGTATTTCTGGTACTGCTGCACGGGCTACCCTCCCTGTATTTACTTCTTTTCCTAATTATTGACGGATACGTATTCTTAAATAATAGAATAGCATATAAATGCCTTAAAGTACATAATAAGTAGTTGATGCAGAAAAGGAAACAAAAAAAGACAAATAATTGATGGAGCATGCAAGTATATAGCAGGAAAAGGCCCGACGGCGTAGAATATTTATACCGAAAGCGAAGGAGGTAATCTATGAACCCGGATACGATGGTGCAAATGATACAGGCAAATGCAGTCATTATCACAGCAGTAAGTGCCCTGGCAGCAATGGTTCTATTTTTTTTGTTCTTGCTTACCGTCCGAAGGATCGCCCTGTTGAGCAGAAGGTTGGACCGTTTCATGAAAGGCAGCAGCGGCGATAGTATTGAAGATATGGTTGTAGAGTATAAACAAAGGATAGAAGGGCTGGAGAGTTTGGGAGGCGCTTTGAACGGCAGGGTAAAAGCGTTGGAGACGATACAGAGGGGATGTATACAAAAAACGGGTCTTGTGAGATACAACGCATTTTGTGATACCGGCTGTGACTTAAGCTTTTCACTGGCCCTTCTTGACAGTGACGGCAGCGGGGTGGTACTGAGCAGTCTTTACGGCAGAAACGAAAGCATCATGTACGCGAAACCGCTGGTTAACGGGAAAAGCCGGTATGCCCTCTCCGCGGAAGAACAGGAGGCAGTGAACAGGGCCTTGAAGTAGGGGGAATATTGATGAAAACAGGATACGTGGTTAACCCCGTCGCGGGTAAAAGGAAATCGGTGGAGTTGATACCCCGGATAAAGGAGGCGGCCCAAAAAAGGGGACAGGAAGCTTGCTTATATATTACCGAAGGGCCGGGGGATGCCGAAAAAAAAGCTGTCGCTGCGCTAAGCGATGGCTGCAGGGTCGTGGTGGCGGTAGGAGGAGACGGGACGGTCAATGAAGTGGTTAACGGCATAGCGGAAAGCGGTGCCGTTATGGGAGTGATACCCGCCGGTTCCGGCAACGACTTTGCAAGGACCCTGGGTATACCGCTTGACTTTGAAGAGGCCCTGGAATGCGTGCTGCAGGGCGGGACCCGTTCGGTGGATGTAGGCCATATAAACGGTAGGCGTTTTGTTAACGTAGCCAGTGTGGGATTTGACGCCCAGGTGGTTTTGGAAACGTATAAAATCAAGAAAAGGATACGGGGACCCCTTGCCTATCCACTGGGTGTGCTTAAAACCCTGGCCGGTTATAGGCCCTTTGCCATGGAAATTGAAACTGACGAGAGAACCATAAGGAAACAAGTCCTTCTGGCTGCTGTGGCAAACGGGGTTTACTACGGCGGAGGAATGAAGATTGCTCCCGAAGCAGTGGCGGATGACGGCCTGTTTGACGTGCTGGTGGTGGAGGACATGCCTAGACTTAAAATTCTTAGGCTTTTTCCGATGATATATTCGGGTAGACACCTTTCACGGTCCGAAGTGGAATATTTCAGGACCGGCAAAATCAAAATAAGTTGCGAAGAAGGACACATAAATTCCGACGGGGAGATTATCGGCTCCTGCCCGGTAGAAATGGTAATGCATGCGGGAGGAATTACCGTAATAGTACCCCGGGAATAAAAGCGCCACTCCGGGAGGAAAATAATCCTGGAGGTGGCACGATGGCAAAAACAATTGCGGTAGACAGCCGGTTCCAGGATTTGATAGAGACATTGAGGGCAAGGGGTTACGAGGTGGTGGACCTGTACAGCGGGCACACCGGCGTCGAGGCCTGTATCTATTATGACGGAATTAGGGACTTTCATAATACCGATTATTCCCGGGACGCCGGGGTGCTTATGATAGACGGCAAGGGCAGGTCGATAGACGATATAGAAGCCATACTTCAAAGGGGCGTTTACAGTTCTCTTTTCTAGGGGGTATACAATGTTCGAAAACCGAAGGACGGCCGGACTTGAACTGGCCAAGCATCTTAAGGACTACCACGGGGAAGACGTGGTTATACTGGCGGTACCAAGGGGAGGTGCACTTGTTGCCAGCGCAATCAGGGAAAAACTGGGGTGCCAGTGGGACCTGATAATCCCAAGAAAGCTGGGAGCGCCTTTTAACAGGGAGATTGCCATAGGAGCGGTAACCCAGGACGGAACCCTGCTGCTGGACGAGGAAATGATCAAGTACCTCAATGTCAGCAGGGAATACATTGAAAAGGAAAAGAAAGCCCAGATAGAAGAGATAAAAAGAAGGATGAAGCTGTACATGGGAGACAGGGAACCGGTGCCCATAAAGGGCAAACGGGTTATACTGGTGGATGACGGCATAGCCACCGGGTTTACCATAAAGGCAGCCATAAAGTCCATACAAAAAGCCGGAGCCACCGAGATAGTCATCGCGGTGCCGGTAGCCCCGAGCGACGTGGTGGAGGACCTGCTGGAGGTTGTGGACAGGGTTGTATGCCTTGAAAGTCCGTATCCCTTTTATGCCGTGGGGATGTTTTATGAAGATTTTCATGAAACCTCCGACAGCGAAGTGATTGAGCTATTTACGGAGCAAACCGGGCAGAAGGAGGATCGCCCATAATCCTTTGAAGACTGTAATGTATGCCGGTGGATATAATGTTTGCCATTTTCATAACCAGGCTGAGCCGGGTATTCTGAAGTATAAGGTATTCCATAAAACCGCCAAAATTTACAATTCCGCTTACGTGCATATCCCCTACACAGGGGAGGTTTTTTTTGACTCCCGCACCGGGCCTTAGGGGGCCTTCGCCGATTGTTATATGCCCAATCCTCTCCATGGAACCCAGGCTGGCATCCACGGCAATTATAAAGGGATTGGAATAGCGGCTCCGGATTTTTTCCAGGGTCTCCTTCAGGTTTTTGGCATGCACCGGCCTGTCCAGGGTACCGTATACCAGGTACCGGCTGCTGTTCATGGCTGACAGTTTATAACCTACAAGCGGCCCGAGGCAGTCACCGGTGGACCTGTCGGTACCAATGCATAAAACAATAATGGAGCCTCGGTCATGGGTATAACAGACATTAAAACAGTCGGTAAACTTTTCCGAAAACAAAGACAAGGGCAGGTTTGAATTTATGTCAACGGTACCGTAATAGGTACGGGAGGGAAGGAGCATGATAAAATCCTCCGTCAGGGTTTTTAATATAGTCTATTTTGGTGGTATAATTATTATTACGATTTACAGTTTTTCACAAGGGCAGTTCAATAATACATGGTAATATTTCTCTACTTATCAAGGCGCAAACCGGGTGGTGCGGAAAAAGGCAGGAAGGAATCCCATCGGTGTTAAAGAATAAAGAAAAAAGCGACGGAAGGGGGGCTCTCGGTGAGACAAAAAAGGTTCAAGCAGGAAGGAAAGGGAAAATACCTGGCTTTTCTTGTATCGGCGGCGGTTATTATAACCTGCTTTGCCTACCCTTACTTCTATTCCGCCCTTTTAAGGACCGAGTTCAACCCCAACAACCTGATCCGGGTTTCCAATTTCGAGGGGCACCCGGAGGCCCGGCAGGGCTTTGCGGTGCTGTCCGGCAGCCTGGTCAGCCTGCAAGGGACCACGTTAAAGCTTCAGGCCGGTGACGGAAGGACCCTGTGGCAGAAGGAATTGAACCTGCAGGAGCCCTTTATAGCGGCCCTTGGGGAAACAATAGTGGCGGCCGATATGAAAAACGGGGAAATATACGGCCTGGACCGGCTGGGCAGGAAGCTTTGGGATTCAAAGCCGGCGGGCGGTATAATAAGGATGGGGGCGGACAAGGAGCACCTTTGGATGAGAACCCGGCACGAAGAGCTGGCGATAGTGGAAGTGCTGGACAAGGACGGAAAGGAAAAGGCCTATTTGCAGCTTGGGGAGGCGGAGGTGACGGGTGTTTCGGTTTCCCGGGACGGGTCTTTGATTGCTTTATCCGCCGCCGGGGTCAAGGAGGGCAGCATCACCGGCAGCGCCGTCCTATACAGGAGGGATGGGTCGATTGTCTGGGCCAAGACCTATAGGGACAGCCTGATTATGGGGATAAAGATTACAAATGATGGCGATGTGCTTGTTCTGACCGAAACAACGCTGTTTAGCCTAAGCGCAGGGGGATCTATTAACTGGCAGAGGAATATCACCGGGTATATCCTCAGGGCTTTGTTCACCGATGAAGGGGCTACTGTCCTGACACTGGCGGGGGACTACAGGAGCCAAATACCGGGCAAAACCGAACAGCAAACGGTGCTGTACGACAAAAAGGGAAACGACCTGGGACGGATAGACCACCATGAAGAAATAATCGGCTTGGCGGAAGGCCAGGGCTGCATAGGCATGTACTCGACCAGGAGGCTCCAAGTGGTGCCTATAAACGGCGGGGACATTATTGACAAAAAGTTTGACCGGGACCTGATGGCGGTATATTTATTGGAAAACGGATTTATGGCTTATATTTCCGCCGGCAAGATATATTTTGAGCCGGTGGCCGGATAGGGGTGCTGTAATGAATTGGGTGGACGGGATAATACTGGCAGTCCTAATGGTGTCTACTATAAAAGGGTACTTGCAGGGGTTTGTGACGACATTAATTAATACCGTGGCGTTTTTTGCGGCCATAATTGCCGCCCGGCTGTATTATGCGGACCTTGCACGGTACATAAAGGAGAATACCGCTTTTTATAATAAAATATATACGATGGTACTGGACAGCCTGCAGGGCGAAAGTTCCCTGTTTGGGGGAGCGCTCTCCGGGGGCCGGGACCTGCCGGAGGCCTTAGAAAACTTAATACCGCCTTCGGGCGTGGTATCGCCAGCGCAGGGCTATGCCCTGGCAGGTGCTGCCCAGGCCGTCAGCGGTATAATTATCAACCTATTAAGCATTATATTAGTATTCATTGCTGTAAGAATTTCCTTTGCCATAATTGCGGCGCTTCTGAACTCCCTGGTTAAGCTGCCGGTGCTTAAGCAGTTCAACAAGCTGGGGGGGATTGCGGCAGGGTTTATTAAGGGCGTTGTAGGCCTTATGCTGGCCTTTGCGCTTGTTATCCCGGTAACGGCAATTTTTCCGGCCGAAGGGCTGTTAAAGGGCATTGAGGGTTCGGCGGCGGCGATGTACTTTTACAGGTATAATTTTGTTGTCCCTTGGGCCCTGGATGTATTGTCCAAAATTATTTAGGAGGTGTAAAGGAATGGAGAAACAGATAGATGCAAGGGGACTGGACTGTCCGCAGCCGGTTATACTAACGAAAAAAGCCCTTGACGAGATGGAGGAGGGTAAGGTTGTAACCATAGTCAACTCCGAGGCCGCTCGGGAGAACGTCAAAAAGCTTGCCGACAGCCTGACCTGCAGCGTGGACGTCCAGCAAGTGGGAGGGGACTATTACATAAGCATTTTCAAGGAAAAGGGCCTGGAGGGTCCCAAGTTTGAAAACGTTGCCGGCAAAAACGGCCTTGTAATAGTAATAGGTACCGATACCCTGGGAACGGGGGATATTACCCTTGGCCGGATATTGATGAAGGCCTACCTTAAAACGCTGGCGGAGGTGTGCCCGCTGCCCGAGACCATAGTATTCCTAAACAGCGGAGTGAACCTTTCGGTGGAGGGCTCGGAAGCGCTGGGGGCCCTGCGGGAGCTGGAAGGAATGGGAGTGGAAATACTGTCCTGCGGTACATGTCTTGATTATTACAAAGTAAAGGACAAGCTGGCGGTGGGCCAGGTTTCCAATATGTACACCATAGCCGAAAAGATGAATAACGGTGAAAACACAATATTCTTGTAGGAAGGCGTATTTATGAAAAAAAGCGGATATTATATTCTGGCGTTTGATTCCACGCACCATGCCATAAAGGCGGAGGAGCAGCTTAAGAAAAACAAAGTGGAAGCGGAGATGATACCCACGCCGCGGGATGTTGATGCAAGCTGCGGGCTGTCGATAAAAATACCCGAAGGGTGCCTTGAAAGGGTCAGGGACCTTATAGATATGCCGGGGGGCCGGGTGAAGTTGTATAGAGTCGGAACCGACCGCGGCAGGACGGTTTACGTGGAACAGGAGATGTAAAGGGGGGAGAAACAAACCAATGGTGGAATTGTTACAAAAGCTTAATATAGAAGGAGACATCATGGTAAGAGCTGGGCAGGGTATCCTGAAAATACTGCTGGTGATACTGGCGGTAAAACTGTCCATAAGGCTTCTTGTGGCCCTTTCGGACAAATTTTACCAAAGGCAGGCTGAAAGCCGCTTTGTACAAGATACCAGGAAGGTCATAACCATGAGCGCCCTCACAAAGAGCATAATCACCTACACCCTTTATTTTATTGGACTTACCATGATAATAACAATCATGGGGATCCCGGCCTCTTCGCTGCTGGCCACCGCCGGTATCGGGGGCCTTGCAATAGGCTTTGGGGCGCAGAACCTTGTAAGGGACGTAATAACCGGTTTTTTCATACTCTTTGAAGACCAGTACGCCGTAGGGGACTATATTTCGCTGGACAAGCACTCGGGTATTGTGGAGGATATTGGTATAAGGATTACAAAGATAAGGGACTTCAACGGCGATTTACATATTATACCGAACGGAAATGTTTCAAACGTTACCAATCACAGCAAAGGAGACATGAGGGTAATGTTTGACATAAGGATTGCCTTTGAGGAGGATATAGACAGGGCGGTGAAAGCCCTGGAGAAGTTTTTTGAGGACTACCGGCAGAAGGAACCGCAGCTTACCGCCGGCCCGAAAGTGCTGGGGGTATCCGACCTGGCGGATTCCGCGGTTGTACTTAAAGTATGGGCAAAGACAAAGAACATGGAGCAGTGGAGGATTGAGCGGGAACTTAAAAAGGGGATTAAGGAAACGCTGCATAATGAAGGTATAGAAATACCGTATCCCAGGAAAGTTATAATAAACAAATAGGGGGAGGGGAGGTATATGCCTCTTAAGCTGGAGCTGGGCGATGTTGTCCAGATGAAGAAAAAGCACCCCTGCGGCGGCGACCTGTGGGAGGTTGTGCGAACCGGAATGGATATAAGGATAAAGTGCCAAAAATGCGGGAGGCAGGTACTGATGCCCCGGGAGACCTTTGAGAAAAGGGTTAAGAAAATACTGACGCAAAGGCCCGGCGAAAGTTAAATTCTGTTGCATTGAAAAATGCACTGTGATAGAATACTATGAGTACATCCTTGCTCTACCATGAGTAGGGCCGTTAGTCCAGAAGGAGGTGGAACAGTGAACAAGTATGAACTGCTTTTTATCTTTGACCCGGACGTTGATGAGGAAACCAGGGCGTCATTTATCGAGAGGATAAAGGGTATTATCCAGGAAGACGGAGAGGTCGAAACCGTAGATGAATGGGGCACAAGAAAACTGGCTTACGAAATCAAAAAGAAAAATGAAGGGTATTACGTCAGGGTTAACTTTAAGGCCGGTCCCGAAGTACCGAAGGAGTTAACAAGGGTTTTCGGGATTACCGAAAGCATCATAAGGCACCTTATAGTTAACGAAGACGAATAAGCCGGGGTGGTGTTGTTAATGATGAACAAAGTATGCCTGGTGGGAAGGCTCACGAGGGACCCGGAACTGCGAGTCACGCCGGGGACGGGGACCCAGGTTGCTACCTTCACGCTGGCAGTGGACAGGAACTATAAAAACAGGCAGGGAGAAAGGGAAGCGGATTTCATCCGTATCGTTACCTGGAGAAAGCTTGCCGAGCTGTGTGCCAACTACCTGGGAAAGGGCAGGCTGGTGGGGATAACCGGCAGGATACAGGTAAGGAGCTGGGAGGATGATACCGGCCAAAGGCGATCCGTAACCGAAGTGGTGGCGGACGAAGTGGTTTTCCTTGACAGGGGGTCCGGTGCCGGCGGAGGCGGCGGAGAGTTCAAGGAATACAAAGGCGACGAAGGCAGCTCCGACGATGACTTTTACCAGATAGAAGAAGACCCGGACCTGCCGTTCTAGCAAAGGGAGGGATATTGGTGAAACGCAAAACCCGAAAAGGGAAAAAACGGGTGTGCAATTTTTGCATTGACGGTATTGAAAAAATTGATTATAAAGATGTAAGCAGGCTCCGAAAGTACATTACCGAGAGGGGAAAGATAATTCCCAGAAGGATAAGCGGGAACTGTGCCCGGCACCAGAGGCAGCTTACGGTAGCAATAAAGAGAGCCAGGAACATTGCGCTTCTGCCCTTCACGGCAGAATAAGAGAGCTAAACGCTCTCTTTTTATTACCTTTGCCAAATACACCGGTTTTAGATACTATATTTTTACAAATTGTTTAACCAATAAGAGTTATAATATTATGATAAGACTAAGAGAATACTTGCTGCAATCAAGTAAGGGGGGAGCGGGGATTGGCATCTTCCGAGGATAACCTGGATGTAACCAGGAATATGAGGCTTGTTGAGTGGCTTAAATGCGAGATGCTTACCGGGGTGGCATCCTTTTACCAGCTTATGCAGAGGGGCAGCCGGAGCAGCCAGGAAGCCCTGGCGGATGTTATCGCCAATATAATACTGGTTGCATATCTGCTGGCCCGGAGGCTGGGAATGACCTATGCGACGATTGACCTTAGGATTCAAAGCAAAATAAAATTGGGGATTACCGAGGAGCACGAGGTTGAAAAATGGTACAAGGACCTGTCCGAACTGGCGGGTTATATGAATAGAAACAGAAAATAGGGGTGAAACAGGGTGGGAGATAAAAGCGTAAAGGCATTGGCAAATACGGCCCTGGCTACTGCCTTATCGGTCATAATTGCTATTATCGGCTTGTTTGTTCCAGTCCTGGCCCTTGCATCACTGCTCTGGCCGGTTCCGGTTATAGTCGTGGTAAAAAGGTATGGACTGCGGTACGGGATTTATTCCACCATTGCTTCCGGACTTATCGTGGGAATGGTTTCCGAGCCCATATACGCGGCCTATGTAATACTTTCCTACGGTGCCCTTGGACTGTCAATAGGTTATGGAGTACAAAAAGGGTATACTGCAGGAAAAACCCTGGTCATAACCTCGATTGTATCTTTAGTGTCCAAGCTGATGCTTATGTATGCCGTAACCCGGCTGATGGGTGTTAATCCCCTTGAAGCCCAGATTGAATCCATGGGAAAAGGGCTGGAACTTTCAATGGAGTTTTATGACCGGATGGGAGTGAATGTGCCGGAGGAAATGAAGGAAGCGCTCATGTCTTCCTTTGAACTGCTGAAGGTTATGCTGCCGGCACTACTTATTATGGTGGCACTTATGGATTCCTATTTGAATTACACGGTGGCGAGGATCGTATTAAGAAGGCTGGACCTGCGGTTGGAACCTCTCCCGCCCTTTGCCGAGTGGAGGGCTCCCGGCCACCTTGCCATTGGTTTTCTTCTGCTTATGTTACTGTCCTTTGTAGGCGGGTACTTTGGCCTGGGAAATATGGATGTCGTATTGGGCAATATTCTGCTTCTGTTTCAAATGGTTTTCCTTGTGCAGGGACTGTCAGTGGCCTACTATTTTTTGTCGCGCAAGGGCGTAAATAAGCTTGTCAGAGTGCTGCTAATTATATTTATTCTGTTTAACCAGCCATTGGCCATGGCGGCTATGCTTGCCGGGGTATTGGACGTGGTGCTGGATATTAGGAAAAGATTTTCCCGGGACGGGGGAAACTAGCCCCGGGCATGGGCAGCCTGTTTTTGCCGGGATTACAGAGGGCTGAAAAGAAAGCCCCTTTGCGGGCAGCGGTGCCCGGAGGGAGGAAAACATGAAAAACATTAACTTTATGAAACTGGTAAAACCGAATACCGCCGTATACCTGTGGAGCGTCCTTGTACTGGTGCTGTTTTTGGCCTATTACAATATAATGCTGGGGCTTTTTGGGGCGTTACTGCTGGTTTACCTTGTTCACCACAGCAGGCTGGTGGTCCACAGCAAAAAGGAGCAGTTTACCGAGTACGTTGAAACCCTGTCCTTTGATATTGACAACGCCATAACCAACACGCTCATAAGGCTGCCGCTGCCCATGGTAATGCTGGACGAAACTGGCGTAATAAACTGGTATAATTCCGGCTTCGCCGAAATCATTAAAGGGGAAAACCTGCTGGGCAGCAGCATAAAGGAGTTTATAAAGGACTTTGACATTGACTTGTTAATGCAGCATAAAAAGGACATGGAAATAAAGGTAACATATGCAGATAGACATTACAGGGTCATTTATAATATAGTAGAGACATCAGGGGTAAGGGGACGCAAGAGAAAGACCGGTTTTGTATACTTCGTGGATATAACCGACTGCGAAACAACGCGCCGGACAATGCAAAGAAAGAGCCCGGTTATTGCCCTGGTACAGGCGGACAGCCTGGATGAAATAATAGGGGGCACCGATGCCGACAGCAGGCCCCAATTGGTTGCCGAGATGGATAAAAGGCTGTACAAGTGGACCGAGGTCATAAAGGGAGCCATACAAAAGTATGACGAAGGCAAATACATACTGGTATTCGAGAAGGAATGGCTGTCGCGCATGCAGGAGAAAAAGTTCGATATACTGGATGATATTAGGGATATAAACGTGGGCAACCCTATACCTCCTACCCTGAGCATGGGTATTGGCGCGGACGGCCAGGACCCTGCCCAGCTGTTACAGTTTGCCAACGCCGCCCTGGACCTGGCCCAGGGAAGGGGAGGGGACCAGGCGGTGGTTAAGGCGGGTGACAGGCTGTATTTTTACGGCGGGAAAACCAAGGAAGTGGAGAAAAAAACCAAGCTTAAGTCCCGTGTAATAGCCCACGCGCTGCGGCAGCTTATCCTTCAGAGCGGCAGTGTACTCATTATGACCCACCGGTACGCGGACCCCGACAGCCTGGGGGCTGCGATTGGAATGTACAGGGGGGTCAAGGCCCTTGGAAAGAATGCGAAAATAGTGATGGACGAACCAAACCCTTCAATAGAAGCCATGTACGCCCGTATCATGGAAGACGGTGAATATGAAGGCTTATTTATTGGCTGTGAAAAGGCGAAGGATATCGTAGACAGCGATACCCTTTTGATTATAGTGGACACCCACCGGCCGAGCTATACCGGGTGCCCGGGGACAATAAAAAAGGCCGGAGGCATTGTTGTGATAGACCACCACAGGAGAAGCACGGAGTTCATTGAAGATGCCGCCCTTGTATACCAGGAGACCTATGCTTCCTCCACCTGCGAGTTGGTCACCGAAATACTGCAGTACATCAGTGAGGGTATAAAAATCCGTCCCCTTGAGGCTGAAGCGCTGCTGGCAGGAATTGTTGTCGATACGAAGAACTTTACCTATAAAACCGGGGTAAAAACCTTTGAAGCGGCTTCGTTTCTAAGACGCATGGGAGCGGATACCACGTCGGTTAAGCAGCTGTTCCAGGACGACATGGAAACGTTTATGGCCAGGGCGGAGACAGTAAGAAATGCACGGATAATAAAGGATTCCATAGCAGTATCCGTATGCCCGGAAGGGCTGAAAAACCCGCTTCTTATAACCGCCCAGGCAGCAAATACCCTCCTTGACATTCAGGGAGTTAAAGCCGCCTTTGTGCTGTGCAAGTACGGGGAAAGCGTTTTTATTAGCGGCAGGTCGCTGGGAGATATTAACGTACAGCTCATCATGGAGAAAATGGGCGGCGGCGGACATATGACGGTGGCGGGGGTGCAGCTTCCGGGAATGGAGGTGGAAGACGCGCTAAAAATGCTGGAGGAAACCCTTGACCAATATATTAAGGAAGGTGATGTATAATGGAAGTTATACTCCTTAAAGATGTAAAGGGACAGGGCAAAAAGGGGGATGTGGTAAAGGTAAGCGACGGCTACGCCAGGAATTTCCTGCTGCCCAAGGGATACGCGGTACAGGCCACCGAGCAGGGCAAGAAAAAACTGCGTGAACAAAACGCCATTATGCAAAGAAAAAGGCAGGCCGAGGAAGAAAACGCAAAAAAACAGGCGGAAAAAATCTCGACGGCGGCGGTGGAGTTTGAAGTTAAAGCCGGCGAAACCGGCAAGCTTTTTGGCTCCATTACCGGCAAGGACATATCCGAAGCCCTGGAAAAACAGCATGGCATAAAAGTGGACAAGAAAAAAATAGCCCTTCCCGAGCCGATAAAAAACATCGGGGAGTACCAGGTGGAGATAAAAGTTTATCCGGAGATTTCGGCACAGCTTAAGGTTATTATAAAACAGCAATAGGAAAAGGGGAGACAGTATTGGAGGACAACGCAAAAAGGTACATAGCAAAGTTGGACGATGTAAAACACAAACCGGATAAAAAAATGCTGGAAAGACAGCTGGCGGTACTTGAAGAAATGCTGCAAGACGGTATGGGGTCAAAGGCCTACAACGAAAAGGTAAAGGACCTGGACCTGGAAGGGTTCTTGAAGGGGGACGATGTCACCCTTAAAATTTATGCGCTGCAGAGACTGGTTTTGGACCGGGACCAGGAGCCTCCCCGCCCGGAGGAGTGCCTTGCGGTGGTGAAGGAGCTTCGTACCGCTATAATAGACATGCTGGCCCAAAGGGTGGTTAAGGAAAAGATAAACAAGGAACTGAGGGAAAGGATTCAGCAGCGGCAAGACCAATACATGGAAGAATTGAAGCTGGCAATACTAAAAAAACACTCCGGGCCGGAAAACCCCACCACGCTTAAAAAATACGCCAGGCTTCAGAAGCTGGAACGCCGGTCGCTGGGCAAATCCATTATGGAGATATTGAGGCCCTCATCCATAGACGAGATAGTGGGCCAGCAGAGGGCCATCAAAGCACTGGTTGCCAAGATAAGCTCGCCCTATCCCCAGCACGTGCTGCTCTACGGGCCCCCCGGCGTCGGGAAAACCTCCGCGGCGCGGTTGGCGCTGAAGGTGGCACAGTCAAAGGAATATTCCCCTTTTACCGAGGATTCAAATTTCATCGAAGTGGATGGGACAACGCTGCGGTGGGATACCAGGGAAATTGCCAACCCCCTGCTGGGGTCGGTCCATGACCCTATATACCAGGGAAGCAGTAGGGACCTGGCCGAGAGGGGGGTCCCCGAGCCGAAGATTGGCCTGGTGACGCAGGCCCACGGCGGCATACTGTTTATAGACGAAATAGGGGAAATGGACCCGGTGCTGCAGAACAAGCTGCTGAAGGTGCTGGAGGATAAAAGGATTACTTTTGAATCCATATACTATGATGCTTGCAACAAGGACATTCCCCTTTATATACGAAAGCTGTTCGAGGAAGGGGCGCCAGCGGACTTCATACTAATTGGGGCCACCACCCGGCAGCCGGAAAGCATAAACCCAGCGTTTCGCTCCCGGTGTACCGAGGTCTTTTTCGAGCCCCTGACCCCTGCGGACATTGTTATTATTATAAATAACGCTGTGAACAAGCTGGGGGTGCGGATGGAAAAGGGTTGCGCTGAGATTATCAGTCAGTATACAATAGAAGGGCGGAAAGCCGTCAATATTCTGGCCGATGCGTATAATATCGCTATAGCTAGTCAAGACTGTGCTCCCGACAAGGTGTACATAAGCTGTAACGACATATACACGGTGATACAGAACAGCAGGCTGACACCCTACGTTAGAAATACCGGCAAAAGCGGTGCCAGGGTAGGCCGGGTGCTGGCCCTGGGTGTGGCGGGATATGTAGGTTCCATTCTTGAAATAGAGGCCATAGCCTTTACGGCCCTTAGAAAGGGAGAAGGGACCATAAGGATTAACGATACCGCCGGTTCCATGACCAAGGACTCGGTGTTCAATGCGGCGGCGGTGATAAGAAAGATATCCGGCGAAATGGTAAGCGATTATGACGTGCATGTCAATTGCATCGGTGGAGGAAGGGTGGACGGGCCCTCGGCGGGGGTTGCCATCCTGGCCGCGCTGGTCAGCGCCATTAAACAGAAACCGGTCAGGCAGGACATAGCGGTTACCGGGGAGATTTCCATACAGGGTGAGGTAAAGCCGGTAGGCGGTATCATCGAAAAAATATATGGCGCAAAGCAAAACGATATGTCGGCAGTTATAATTCCCGCAAGGAACCTCAAAGAAGTGCCCTCCGACCTGTCGGGGATAAAAGTATACGGAGTGGAAAGGGCGGAAGAGGCATTGGAAATCCTCTTTTCGGAATAAACGGGTGGTGGTTTGAATGCAGGCGATAGGAAAGATTCCCCCTCACAGCATAGAAGCCGAGCAGTCGGTGCTGGGCGCCATGCTGCTTGACAGGGAAGCCATTATAAGCGCGTCGGAGCATATAAAGCCGGAGGACTTTTACAGGGACAGCCACAGGGAAATTTACGAGGCTATAATGGAACTGTTTGACAGGGGGGAGCCGGTGGACCTGGTAACCCTTACTGAACAGCTGAGGCAGAGAAATACCCTGGAGGCTGTGGGAGGAGTGGCATTTCTGACCGACCTTTCCTCCAGCGTTCCCACCACGGCAAATGTGGTCCACTATGCCAAGATTATCCATGAGAAGTCCCTGCTTAGAAAACTTATACGAGTGTGTGGC
>Ga0209537_1001826_pt1 | contig 22920 bp, 20 predicted proteins | sample BioPla4DNA1_FD_187698 | JGI IMG/M metagenome (GOLD analysis project Ga0209537, IMG submission 187698) | Biogas fermentation microbial communities from Germany - Plant 4 DNA1 (SPAdes) (version 2) | ecosystem: Engineered > Bioreactor > Anaerobic > Digestate | place: Bielefeld, North... | reverse complement strand
CCTCACATGCATTTGGATTTCATTCCTGTCCTGAAAGGAGTACCAGAATATACGTCCCAACGGGCAAGAAAGGCAATCGAAGAATGGAAAAAAACACATAATGGCAACCCACCAACAGAGCGTGTCTGCTGTAAGGAATTAATCACAAGAAAATATCTTGCAGAAATGCATCCTCGATTGTCCGAACATGTAAAGAATTATCTCGGATACGAAGCTGAGATAATTAATGGAGCAACAGAGAAAGGGAACCGCACGATACTCAAACTAAAAAATGAGACATTAATGGAGAAAAACAAGCAGTTAGAAACTCAGAATAAACATCTGAGTGAAGAAATAAATTCCATGCTATCATTAGCAAAAAAACATGGCATAAATGGACATGAAATAGGAGTATATCCATTGCTACAAAGAATAGCAGACTTGGAAAAACAAAATGCCATACTGAAAAGCATTTTAGTCCGAGAAGGATACATGTGGAAGAACGAAGATTTGGAAGCTATGAAAGCGAAGAAATACATACCGGCCAAGAGCGTACCGGTCAATGTATACGAGGGTTCGCTGGTCAATGCAGAAATCGAAGAAAATGCGGTAATAGTCATAGAGCTACCGGATAAAATCCCAAGGCCATTACCGCAACAAGAACTGATAGAAAACGACCCTGACTTGGAGCGGCAAATGAGAATCTTTCAGTCGTCAGAAAAGCAAGTCGGATACCGACCATCAAGGCTCAGCGACCAGATATATTTATTCATCAAAACTGACAATGTAAAACAGGCAATAGAAAACATCCTTTTGATGGAGCAAGAGCTACGCAAACTCGACTTAAAGAATCGGAGAGTATACATGGATAAAATGGAAACAGACATATACGACCTCGCCCGCTCCATGCTAACAAAAAATAAAATAGAAGCATATTACTTTACCCGTATCGAATCAGACGAAAAAGAGAAAGGCGATGAAACTGCGGGTAAGGAAATGCAGAAATAAAAACTCGAAAGGAGACATTAAAATATGGAAAAAAAACGTAAGCTGAAGTCAGCCAAGCCGAAGATATACCGTACTGTACAGGAAGTTCTCGACTTTACCGGTATAACGCAAGACGGGATTATTATAGCCGGTAACAACTACAGTAAACTGTACCGTCTTATCGACAGTAATTTTGTCACGGAACCGGAAGACAAACAATGGGAGAGCCTGACCAACTACACCAAACTTATAAATCGTTTTCCTGATTACATGGATATAAGCATAGTCATCATCAATGAGAGGAATACGACCAGTGATATAATTGAGTCATATCATCTTCCGTTGCAGGGAGATGAATACGATAAGTACCGCATTGACTATAACAATATCATAGATAAGAAAATCGAGGAAGGCCACAACGAAATCAGCAAAGAAAAGTACATAATGCTGACAGTCCGTGCAAAAGATTTGCATGATGCCGAAATGGAATTCAACACTGCTGACATTACACTTAATGAAGCGGTCAAGGCCATCAACAAAGTAGGGGTCAAGCAACTCGATGCCATCGAGAGACTAACCATCATGCAAAAGATACTCTGCGGAACAGAACGTATACCGTTCCGCAAAGAATATACACGATTCTTCGAGACGCATAAGGACGAGGATGGTAATGAGACAGTGACCTTCAACCTGAAGAAACTTAAAAGGTCAGGCATGTCAGTAAAAGACCTCATTGCCCCACAAACCATAATCAGAAGTCATCAGAGTTTACAGCTTGACGAGAACCGCTACTGTAAGTCCTTCGCATTAGCGAATCTGCCCCAGCAGTTGGACACCATCTTCCTTACCAATGTAACCAATCTGCCTTACGAGATGGTAACGGTAATCCAGTTCAAACCTGTACCGAGGAAGAAAGCACTGAACCTTGTAAAAATGCAGAACACTTCCATCAAAGCAGATGTCATTAAGGCATCACAGCAGGCATACAGGAGCGGTTATGACCCGTCGCTGATGAACGAGGATTTGATACAGGCAAGAGAAGAGGCAGCCAAGCTTCGTAATGATGTAGTTAACGAGGGCAAGAAATTGTTCTTTACCACAATAGTCGTAACTATATTTGGCAGGAGTGAGGAAGACCTTAAACAGATAACAGCACAATATACGGCAAAGTGCGCAGACTACTCCGTAACACCATCATACCTGATAGGCCAGCAGATAGCCGGACTGAACACGGCAATACTTTGCAACACCAGTAAGGTATGCATCGACCGAATGCTGACATCCGATAATGCCTGCGCATTGTTCCCGTTCAATATTCAGGAGCTCACAGATAAGAACGGCCACTTCTACGGCTGCAATGCTGTGTCCAAAAACATGGTCATGTATGACAGAAAGAGAAGTAAGCTGGCAAACGGGCTTGTATTTGGTCAGTCGGGTTCAGGAAAATCGTTCATCACGAAGGGTGAAATAATCCCGAACTTCCTGCATGGAAATGACGACATAATCATTCTCGACCCGGAGAATGAATATCGTGTTATAGCAGAAAAATTCGGCGGCATGATAATAGACCTCGAACTCAAATCAGATTATCATATCAATCCCTGCGACCTGACAATAGAGTGGGATGACCCGAAGGCAACACCACTTGCAGAAAAATGCGATTACATGGTAGGACTTGTTGAAAGCATCCTCGGCAAGGGCAGGGAATGTAATGTGTACGAAGTCAACGCAATCCATCGTGCCTGCACAAGAATGTATGAGCCATACATTGAAGAAATGACCCGTCGCCATAGAGACGGATGCCCAGAAGGAAAATCGGATAAGATAGACACAAGCATATGCCCGACACTGAAGGATTTCTACAATCAATTGCTGGCAGACGGGACACCGGAATCGAACAAAATCGCTATGGCATGTGAGCAATATTGTGTAGGTAACTATAGTATCTTTGCTCACCATACGAACATTGACACGCATAACCGCTTGGTAGTGTATAACCTGTTGTACCTGCCGGAGAAAATGACCGAAATGGCAATGAAGGTTTGTCTGTCAAATATCTGGACTCGAATAGTCAGGAACCGAGAGGAAAATGACAAGTACCATACTGGAAAATCTATCTGGGTATACCTTGACGAGTTCCATCACTTTTTCAAGACGGAAAGCTCCGCCAACACAATCATGGCATACTTCAAGAGAGTCCGCAAATATGGCGGTATAATGACAGGTATCACACAGGACGTGGCAGACCTGCTTCGTTCACCACAGGGAACAGCAATGTTCAACAACACCGGTTTCTTCATCTTCCTGAACCAGTCACCGATCGGCAGGAACCAGTTACAGCAGTTGTACGGTATATCCGACAACTTGATAGAGTACATAAAGGACAAGCCCGCAGGAACCGGCCTCATATACAACAACTCGGTACTCATCCCAATCGACTACAAACTGCCAACCGACTCCGAACTATACCAAATCATGAGTACCAACCCGCATGATAAAAAGGAACGGGAACCTGCAAAGATAGAGTCCGCGTAGTAATCTAAGCCTGTCCGGGAGCGGAAGGACTATAACCCGCTCCCGACAGGGTATAGCCAGCACAGTATCCACCATTCCTGAAAAATTATGACAATAAGTGTGCAACTGCCGGGATGATACAGTTCTGTAGAACAAGCGGTAGGTAAAATAAAGAGAGGGAAAATAAGGATATTTCGGGAAAAGGGGAGAGTATAATGAACATGTCTGAACAGGAATTGGAGCTATTTCTGAAAGACGTACCATTTTATAGGGACAACGAATGCTACTGTTTGGGCAAGACATTACAGGATGCCGGAAATATTGTAAGAAGAATAGTAGGGCTGGAAAAGGAGAAAGAACATGTGGGAATGGCTGCTTCGTGAGGTACAGAAAGCTGTAAAAGCCTTACGGGTTAACAAAGCACTAACTAACGCAGATGAAGACGAAATTATCTCGGCTGTTTGCTATTATCTTTGCAGCAATCAGGATGTGGCGAAAGAAATATACGAAGGGCATAAAATAGGACTACTGTACAAGCTGGCAAGAGAAGAAATATACGAAGCAAAGAGTAAAATCTATTTTGACAATAAAATGGACTTGTCTCGTTATCAGAGGATAAAGGCAGTATGTGAGCAATACGGAATAGAACCGAAACCGGAGAATGCATACAAGATATCGGTGCTGATGGATAACGGGTCTGCAAACATCACCGTACCAAAGATAATCGCACTGTTATCCCCGAACAATCCGGCCAATCGAGGCTATCATGAAGAAAGACGTAATAACATGTGAAAACAACAGAACGAAATCAAACGGGGTAAAGGTGGAATATGGTGGACTATGAGAGAAATCAACGAGCAATATTCCAGTGAAGAACTGATAACAGTACCAAAAAAGAAAGTATACACAGACTGCGAAGGATATCCCAACGAGAATGCCTTTCATGAATTTGTTTCTAAACTGACAGAAGCAGACGGATATAATCTCGTCTGCTTTACTGTCGATGTAGAAGATTGTAACCGCAAAAAAGGATATGCGATGGGAACCCTGCTGATAAGACAGGTAATAACAGACTTGCAGGATTATTTTTATGTATTCCGTATCCACGGCAACAAGTTCAACCTGCTGATAAAGGGAGCGGAAGACAGGAACCTGTTGCTGGAACATTTTAACCGAGAAAATAACCAGCAGTATTATATCTACTACGGCATCGTAGATGACATGGCAATAACCACAGCAAACCTTAAGCAGGCACGGCGAATAGGCATAGACAGGATGAACGAACATAAGGCGTCCATAATGGGCAAAGCTCAGGCCAAGACCCATAATGAGAAAATCATCGGGGACAAGGGCAATACACCCACAGAGCTTCAGGAAACCAAGACTCGCAAGTTCAAGGAAACCATGTGGTACGGCAAGATAACGATAAACGAGTTCGAACCGGAGCTAAGGGAAATAATCGTATATGTGTTTCCGACAGAATATAAGCCCCCGCTCCAAGCCCTGAACATGGTAGCGGTAGTTGACAATCTGGTAGACTGCTACGCATATACCGGCAATGAAATACGGTTTGGGATAGACGGTATGCGCTTTGCAGTATATTCCCGCTACGATAAAGAAGGTCATCTGAGCATTACCATGTTCAAGAGTAAGGAATCAGGGAGCGGGCAATACAAAACAAGTATCGAATGCCACGAAGGAATCTGCATTCCTGCCTCGTTTGGTAAGCGAGTCGGGAACGGACAAGAAATATTCCCATTCAGGAAAAATGCCAGCGGAACATATGACTATGTGTTATGGGATAAAAAGACCAATCATGCGGAGATAGACACAACCGGATTTGTACAGATGGACGGCAAAATCTACGCAGTATATGCAGATGATAAAAGTATAGACCTTGTAGAGCAATAAGAGGAAAGGAGATGTCCGATATGAAAAAGCTGATAGAAATAATAACAGATGAAGATTTCAAAGAATTTGAAGAAGTCTTAAGCAAAGCCCGTGAAGGTCATGTTGTCGGAACGATAAGACAGGTAGCAAAGGCAGCAGATGGGAAAATCAACTATGTTGATATTCAGCGTAGTGTCGCAGAGTGTAGAACCATGCTTCAAATTAACGGAGATTTTATCTACATAACGATGTATAATATAAACAGAACGGATGTACGTAAGATAAAAACGATGTGGAATACAGTAGTTCAAAGAGGAACGAACCGATTCCTGCAAAAACAGGAAAACGATTATGTCCTGACCATAGACATCGTAAAGGACGAAGCGGAAAAGGGCTATGCCTATACGATATCCGCAATACAGCCAGTATTTGCATCCGGTGACGGAGACACAGACCTTATGCTCGTATTCCAACTGAAGGACATCTGGTATAGCAAGGATGCAGTATCCATATACGACATCGAATATGAAATATCTCAGAGAGAAGAATCACAGAATGATGTCTACAAGGTAACAATAAGCGAAGATGAAGACGAACAGGAGCGGGAAGAATCCGAAACGCCGGAAGAAACGGCAGACTTCATAAGCACGGACAAATATACCAACGTATAAGGCACATAAGGATATCCGCGACAAAGGAGAGTGAACACTGTGCAAGGTGGAGATTTTCTCCGAATAGGCAGAGATACGGTGGAATATGCTTCCGCAAAACTTAACAATATGGTCGCCGATTACTACAATAAAGAAGTGGATGCGGCCTTTGGAAGACTGCATGAACATAAAAGCAGGTATGAGGAAGCGGGAAACTATGACCCATCCAAATACACAAGAGTCGCCTTCAGGACAAAGAGTGACGCAGCAGCCTTTGCCCAGAGCATGAGAGAACAAGGGGTAGATGTAGTAGTCACCCCTATTAAACTAAATGGGCAATATCTTGCAGAGATACCACGGCACAACGAAATCCCTATGATGCCTGAAGAGGGGAAGCCCGCTCCTGACGGTAACACACCTGCGTACAGGATGAAGACTGTATCAGCACAGGAGCTAATCGAAAACTTTAAACAGAACTACCTCACTCAAGTAGAAGAAGTACATCAGGTAGAAGCGGAAGCCAGAGAGGTAGCGCCTCTTGACCGAGAACGGACAATGAAGGCCATAACCTCATACCTTGACGAGCTTGGTGAGTTTATCTATGTAAACGATTATATCAAGAACATCTTCGAGGTAAACCGATTCGGAATAGACTCACGGAGCGGCGATGACCCGAACAGTGCCATGTTCAAACAGGCATTGGGTATAAACGGCGAAGCCTCACCGACACTACATACCGGCGGTTCAACAAAAGCCGTAGTCCTGAACAACAATATAGTTATCGTGGATGGTGTGGTAGTAACCGATGAAAAACGCAGGGAAAAAATACTTAAACAGCACGACCAAAGGATAGCACAGGCCGAACAAAACCTGCAAAAGACCCGTTCCGCACTTGAACCCATAGGCACAGTGCTCGGAAAAACTCCTATTGAGACTATACGAGCAAATTCCGCAGCAATACTGGATGGTATGCTCCGACAGGAATATGTGGGAGATACCGTAGTTAGCCATGCATCCCGGTCAGGTGGACTGCTGGATGACATAGTAAGGTCAATGCGAACAGAACAGACAGCCCTAAACATCGAAATCTCGATAGAGATTGATACGGACAGCTTGAACCTTACGACAGATGAAAAGAAAAAAATGCTGGAAAAATCCATCTGGGACAAGAACAAACTCACGGCAGACGAATTAGACATTCTGAAAAAATCCATGTTAACAGCATCATCTACGCAAAAGGACGCTATCCAGAAGATAATGACCCTAAGCTCTATGGGTCAGGCAGAACTGTTCGTCTCCTACAAAGTCAGGTATGAACTCACCGATGCATTACTGGAACTGAAGAAAGCTGCCGAAAAGAACAGGATAAACCTTACCGAGGCAGAGAAGAAAACCCTCGACAACCTGCTTTCGCAGGAAGGAAAACTGGCACTGTCGAAAAGAGAACAGGCCATGTTTACACAGACCCGCCAAATGATGCGAAGGCTGCATGACGAACTGGGTATCGACTTCTTTAACGGAACAATCGACAGGCGCAGCGTTCTCGAAATCAACAGGCGCTTCATAGAAAAAGCGGCAAACGCGGGATACCAGTTTGTAAATAACCGGGGAATATTTAATACTGACGCTCTCAGAAAGTTAACGAATACCCAACTGAAGAGACTGGGCATCAGCAGGGACACCGCCAACATGATAGCCGACCTTAACGCAAAAGGCTCATGGGGAGCAAAGGTTGGCACAAGTGGTATGATGTTCCACACCTTTATGTCCGGCTATCTAAAGATAGCAGAAGACGAAGAATTGTCAGCGGCAATATCCGACCTTCAAAAGATAGCAAGTATGCCTCGCTACGTCAAGTCCACCGTAACATCGGTACGCCAATACAAGCAAGCTGCAAAATTATCAATAGACGCGAGAAAGGCTAAGAGAATCGGTTATGATAAAGGCAATTTAAAAGGGAAATCTCCAAAACTGGAAAAGAGAAAACCCGAAATTAAAAAACTCGGTGAAGTTAATACGAAAGCCAATCAAAAATTCTTGGCAAAGCAGGAGAAAAAGCTGAAGAAACTTGTACGCTCCGAAAAAAGGCTCGGTGCGAAATTTCGCAATTTTAAGGCAAGGATAGGTAAAAAATTCGCAGAAAATAAAATTTATATGGCCTTTAAAAAGCTGAAGGCAAAGATTATCGCATTGGCCGTAAAAGCAGCAGTGACATTCTTTCTTGTTCTGCTAACGGCATGGGGCATACTTGCTGGGGCGGTGATAATCCTAACCACAATCCAGTCATTGCTTAATGCTCCGTTTACCATCATAGACGGACTGCTCGGCCCAAAAGACTACGAAGATACCGTCTGTTACAAATTATACGACTATCTCATGAACAATCCTGAATACGGACAAAGGGCATGGCTGAAGAGCATAGAAGACCCCGAAGAAATATACAACAACCGTGATACTTTGCAGTACGGGATAAACTACCAAACCTTTACGGATTATATCCAAAACGGTATTAACAATATCATACTGGATGGCAACAACATGTATATCAACCCATTCTGGCAGGCAGGAGATTTGGTATCTACAACCAACTCCAATTCTGGATATCTAACGCCCGTGACAGCATACGATGGCAAACTGACCACGAACATATCGGCCAACGTCAACTATTTCGGGCAAAAAGACCCTGTACCCGGATATACGGGAACCCTCTCCACGGAGAGCGGACATACCTGTAACATCAAGGACATAATAGCAATGGTAGATGTCATGTACCAGTTCGACATGGACGGAATGGATGACAACTCCTTGGGAAGCATACTCGGAAAATCACCGGCGCAACTGGACTGGGAACATGCATGGGATACCATCAAGGCAGTATTCAAGGCACTGGGACATAATATCGGTGTGTTCTTCAAAAACCTTGTCGGCGGGGAAGAAAAGTATGAGGATATGTCCATATATGTAGGGACATGCAGCTATGCCACCATACAGAACTACGCAACGCAACTGTTTACACTGTCGCATACACAGCAGGTCTCGATGGAAGTGGAATACTATCCAGTCGCAGACGGAATAGATATCAACGTGAACGGAACACTCGAACATGTAGGAGCTTCGGAGATAAGTCAGAAAGATGCAAGTAAACTTGGCCTTTGCCTGCATCCTGTCAAAAAGAAGTTCCCGCTGGCGTATAACTCCATATCAGGGCATGTGTTCCCGTACCTGATGGACGCAAATTCAGTGGTCTATGACCTCAGCCAGCCGGGAGTGTACGACATAACCCTGACATGGGATAAATACACCGATGCGAAATTACCCTGCATATGGGATAGCATGGGCTCGAACCTGACGACCCTGACAGAAATAAAGAACCGTGTAAACGCAGGAGCTTGTTGGAGCAAAACCAATAGTTCAACTGTACAGAATATAAAATCGGTAACAGGCGGCTGGTGTGATTCGGTATCTGAAGCGAAACAAGATGCTTATAACGCATTAGTAACTGAATGGAACACATTCAGTTCTAACCCGTCAAATATAGGAGCAGATACATATATTCTCAGCAGCGAAAGGAACAGCTTTACTCATGTATGGTACGAGCTTCTTACGTTTACCGAATCGAGCGTTACTTACAAAAACCAGCAAACGCGGCAAGTTACAACGGGGTCACGTACAGTCACATATTACTGGGCAAACCCAGAAAAAACAATCAAAGTAACGCATGAAACAGACTACGGAGTTGCGGAAACAAGAACCGAGTACGATTACAAAACACAGTATAAGTATACTGCGGAAGTTAATTTCTACAACCAGCATACAGATAAATACACCCGTAACTGTCAAGGTCACGAATACACTTATTGCGGTGGACACATAAACGTCCATTCGCTCGGAATAGTGTACTCCGCAACCAACGAGCAGCTTGGACTGTGCAACATGTACCCGGATGAAAAATATATACCTCTCGTAGCCGGATACGATTATACAAACTCAGGATATGGCGATAAACTGAAAGGCAAACACAATAACGCGATCAATCCTGTAGATTATACCACACCTAAAACGGCAAGCCTAACCGGTGGCAGCAACTCACCGCTCTTTGACGTACAGGGTAGTCAACCAGCCATGAGGGGTCTGAACTTATATGTCGTAGGCGAAGACATGGGTGAAAATACGTTTGTCCGAGACGACTGTATTAAATATCTCCGGGATATATTCGACTGCGACTGCTGCATCGACAAAGGCGATAACATATTCCCATTCGGCAAAAATTACCAGCAATATGAAGGATGGTCAGAAACCAACATGGCTCTTGTCCTGTATCGAATCTCGCAGGACTGGAATGAGCTTTATGATTTTGACATCCCGTATGAAATCGGGACAATTGCCTTGTCCCCAAACGACATAGATACCATTGTAGAAGCCGTGCGTGAACATTACGGGACAGCCTTTGATGAAGAACGGGAGCAGGCAGTAAGGCTGGCACTGTGCTGGGTAGGCCGAGGCCATTACTCTGACTACCATAAAGACCATGCATTCCTCTCCAAACTGTGTAAGGCATCAAGCGGAACGGTATATATCGGCAGCACACCTTCGATTGTGACATATGATGCAAACTGCACAGCAGGGGACGATGAAGACTTCTGCAAGTTCATCCTGAACCGGAGCGGAAAGATGGATGATATAACAAACGACATAACAGGATTCATAACACTTGACAGCATATATAGTGCAAAACCTGCTGATATCCTGAAACATGAAGGCAGCAACGACTACCGCTCCATAAAGTTTAATAGCAGGGAAATGAATACCTACAAAATCAATACCATACTGAATTACTCGAAAGACCATTATGTATTCTTCGTGGGCATAGTAGACAGGGACATAACCCTAAGCAACAGAACAAGTGGCCGAAACATATTTGCCGGAACCCCGATAATCATAGACCTGAGCAAGAATGGAAACTACGGCAACATATTCCTGCGTACAGACTCATCAGCTTTTTTGGGAGACATAGGCAAGTATGCGATATATAACTGGGTATTGAACCCTGACAGCAAAACGCTGATTAAGGAGTTCAATTAAAGGGGGGCTACTCCGCCAGATGCGGAAAATCCGACTGGCGGAGTAGATTTTCACTTTTGTTACACTTAAAGGATAGGGAAATTACATTCTGAAGAAGGAAAGGGCGGGAACCGTGTCAGATATACATTTTACAAAATACAAGAAAGCAGATGGCACAACACGGGTATTACTAATGTACCTAATCCTGAACAACTACGACTTGGACAAAATCGAAGCCGTAGAAGAAATAACACAAGAATTCATGTTCGGGATAAAGCTGAAAAAGATATATGGAGTAACCAGCGAATTTGTAGACACCGCTAAAATCGACAAAGAACTGGCCTCCATACAGATACCCGTGGTATGTTCCTTCCAATCCTTTGAAATGTATACGAATGAGGAAACCATATACCTGTATACGCCAAAACAGAAAGATAAGCCCCTGTACATCAACGACATGGGCGTAATATCGCCCCTGATGGTAATAGACAATAATTATGTCGTATCCAGCAATCAAGGCTTACCTGTAGAACTGTCCGAAAACAAAGGCTTCATGTACTTTGTTGATTACGTTCTTAAAGGACATATGCAAATAGGCTCATGGGAAGCGGAATACAGGGACAAGGAATTCTATATATACTACAATTCGGAGAAAAACGACAAACCGCGAAAAGAATGCCTGTATCATGCACAGGAACTTGACCGGACATCGACATACAAACTGGTGCTGTACATTATCCGCAAGGTAATACCATTCATGGAAGAGTACCCGCCGGATAATTTCGAAAAGACAATATGGGAGTTGGAGAAGAATAAGTATGTATGACGAGTTCAATGAAAATGACAATTTAATTACCGAATTTGACGAGGAATGGGACAACACGCCTGAAGACATTGAAATCCCGGAAGATGAAGACCTGAACCCGGAAGATTATGAGAAATACTATACCGAAGTCTACATAAGCGGGAAATTGAGTATTGATGAAGACCCGGAAAACTTCCGCATTACAGAAGAAGTTTACGAAGACAATAAAATACTCCTTGGTAAAGATGTCAATTTCTTGATTGAACCTTCCAAGGAAGAAGACAGACAGACAGCAATCCGGTCAAAGGAATCCGAAGAAAACGTAAGGAAGCTGTATGTAGGCGTAAAAGAATGGGTAGTGGACTGTGTAAAAGAAGGTGTACAGGGACTTTACAACTTAAGCCCGGAAAAAGAACGGGTAAGGAAATACAACAAACAGGTCTCCATGCCCAAAATCGTACATCCGAAACCTTACGAGCCAAAGAGCTTCGCGACTAAGCTGGTCTTCTTCACACTCGCATGTCTGGCAGTAGGGGTATTCCTTGGCATAAAAGCTAACTCGTACTACACAGCAAGGGCGAACCCCCAACTGACACCTGTAAAGTGCGCCTTTTTATGGCTTACGGAAGAAAACCTGCCGTACACATTCTTCCCTATAAAAAGTGAAGTGTTCGGAACGGCATTTCTGATAGGCGTAGGAATATCGGCATTTATTGGTCTGATAATATGGATAGACAGCAATGTAAGAAAGCAATCCCGTGTCGGGCATGAACATGGTCAAGCACGGCTGGCTACACGGAAAGACTTCAAGGTATACAAGCAACGTTTCATGGAATAACAAAGGGGGAAAGGGGAACGAGCAATGTTTGGCAAGAAAAAAACGCGCAGCAGTGATTATTATGACAACAATATGCTGTTCGGAATGTTCAATGGAGAATACCTTGGCCTATCCCTGAACAATAAGAAAGTAAACAGAAGTGCAAACGTACTGGTCATAGGTGGAACCGGTACAGGTAAAACTTTCAAGTATATAAAGCCCAACATATTGCAGGAGAACTGCTCAATAGTCGTAACCGACCCGTCCGGGGATATCTTCAGGAGCTTTGCCCCGTACCTGCTGTCGAAAGGGTATAATGTATACCTGTTCAACGCCTCGGACTTCACTATGTCCAACCATTACAACCCGCTCCTGAACGTATACGACAGTTATGGGAACATCTCCGAAACTCAGGTAGATATTCTGGTAGACCTGTACATAAAAAACGCGAAAGCTGGTAAGGAAGCCTCAAATGCAGACCCATTCTGGGAAAAATCGGAACGTGCGTTTCTAACCGCATTAATTTACTATGTGCTTGAGGAAGACGAAAAGCTGCTGAAAGAAGGCTTTGAATGTCCGGGAGTTAGGGACGAACTTGGCAGGGAAATCAACCGTGTACAGGGTATGGAAGGTGGCCGCTGCTTTTCCACTATCCTGAAACTGGTACAGGAAGCAAAGGTGTTTGACGATGACAACATACCCAGTACGCTTACACTGCGCCTGAACGAGTTCTTCCGGCGTAAACCGAACAACAAGACAAAGCTGTACTATGACACATTCAAGATAGCGCCGCAGAAAACAGCAAATACCATATTGATTACGACAGCCGTTGACCTTCAGATATTCTCTACAAAGGAAGTTGACATGATAACCCGCAAAAATGAAAAGTACCGGGCAATGAACATTGATATCGACAAGATAGCCACACAGCAGTCATATCTGTTCCTCGGCATACCGCAGTCCCATCAGGCATACAACTTCCTGATTGCAATGCTTTACTCGCAGTTATACAGCAGACTGTATGAACTGGGGGAGCGGAAACTGCGTGGCAAATGGCACATCGGATACAGGGTAGGAACACCCATATTTGATTACTTCGACAGTAAGGAAGAGGCCATAGACTTTTATGAAACCGTAACCGAGGACAACATAGTTGAGAGCGACTATATTAATGGACAAAAGATATATGATATCCGCTTTACCACAAAACGTGAAGGCGTGAAATCGTTCAAGACCAGTGTACTCCGGGAGCCTTTGGTCAAACTCATTAAGGATATTGACAAGATGGTGATATGGAGCGGGGACGAGTTTGCGGGCGGAGACCCTGCACTGCCAATACACGTCAACTTCCTGCTTGACGAGTTTAAGAACATAGGCGAGATACCGAACTTCCTAACAATCCTCTCCACAAGCCGTAAATACCGTATAGGTTCGCATGTGGTCATACAGGACATAGGCCAGATAAAGACCATGTACAAGGATGGCGAACACGAAACCCTGCTTGCCAACGTGGATACCACAATATTCTTAGGCTCCATCCTGAATGAGGATAAGGAACAGATTCAAAAGTTAATGGGCAAGACCACTATCCGGCAGAAGTCAACATCATCGTCCCAGACCGGACTCTCTACCTCATACACACCAACAGAGGTAAACCTTATGAGCATAGACGAAATAGGAGCAATCAATGACCCTCAGAAGGGACGTGATGATGAAATCGTAATTGTCCGTGACGTACCGCCCTTCATATGCCGGAAACTCCACCTGACCGAACACCGCCGATGGAAGGATGTCAAGGCCGTAAAACTTGAACCTACAATATATTACCGAAACAACCTCACCAACGATGAGGTAGTATCCAAAGCAAGCCTGTAAAGGGGGAACATAAGTTGAATAATCTTATAAACAATGTAATTGAGGCAATGACCAATTCCAGTTCAATAGATGTAAGGTGGCTGTTATTCGAGGACAATTCCCTGTTCTTATTCATAGACCAAATCTGGGATTATGTATTCATCATTGGTTTAGGCATGACACTTATATATTTCCTGTTGGAAGTAAATCAGAAGCTTGCCCTTGAAGGCCGCGACCTAACCATGAAAAGCTTTTTTGCTCCGTTCCTGAAGCTTCTCATAGCCGTAGCTGTCATGGCAAACGGAGCAAAGATAGTTAGCTGGCTGCTAACATTCAACAATGCATTCGTTTCGTATGTAGATAGCAACTTGACGCTGAGCATATCACCCAATGATTCAGATGTATATGATGCAATGAGAGATGCCTTGTTAAATATGGATATAATCTCAAAAGTAATAGCCGCATTGCCGCTTCTGCTATGCTGGGGCATAACACTTGCACTTCAAATAGTCTGGATATACAAAGCCATAGCATACAAACTCGAAGTCGTGTGGCGCGTAGGCATAACACCTATCGCAATGGCGGACGTATATTCCGGTCAACAGTCCCATGCGCTCCGTTATCTTAAAAACTTCCTTGTGCTGGGCATATACGCAGCATCCATGATAATACTGCCGCGTATCGCAAACACATTGGTACTGAATACAACAGTAACGGTAAATAACCTGTTCGACATATTTGCAGCATTCGCCCAAATGATAATGGCACCATTTGCTGCCCTTGGCGCACTGAGCCTCGCGAAAACAGCAGCAAAAGAAGCATTGGGCGCATAACGGACGGAATTTTATGCCAATACATAACGAAATAAAGTCAGAACAACAGATTTTTTTCACTTTTGTTACACTACAGTATTGAAAGGAGTTGCAAGGCTTTGGAAATCAAGATATCACAGGATATCAGGAAATACAAGACAAAAGACATCGGCAAATTCAGTTTTCAGGAAGCAGCATATATAGCAGCCGGATTTAGCGCAGGCTTTCTGACTTACAAACTTACTAAAAGTCTCGAAGTTGCGATGATACCGACCATGATAATCTTTGTATTTGGATTTTTCAAGCCTTATGGTCTGACCTTCATGCAGTTCATCAGGACTGTTGTGAAGGAATCACTTATGCCGCAGTGCTTCATAAACGAAACGGACTTCGAATATGACCTGTCTGAGTTCAAGAGCCTGTACGGTAATGATGTTGTTATCCCAGCAGAGAACGATGTTATCCAAACAAACGTGCCTGCGAAGATAAATAGAAAGGACAGGGCCAGAATACTCTTCTGAAGTTTTGTCCGGAAAATCAAAATCTTAATGAAAGGTGAGGGAATGATATGAGAAAGTTCAATTTCCGCAAACTTATAGTTTCATTAGTATTGGCAGCAATGATAGTATCCATGAACATGACCTGCGCATTCGCTACCGGATCTACCGGATTCAATGCTGATTCTGTAAAAATCAACGCAGGCACGGCAGATGCAGGAGACCTAATGGGTAAGATAATAGGTATCCTTCTGACAATCACCCGTTATGTAGGTGTAGCGCTGGTAATATACGGCGTGTATGAAGTTGTCATGTCTTTCATGCAGAACCAGCCCGAAGCAAAGACAAAGGGCATAATCATGGCACTCGCCGGAGTTACTATGATAGCTCTGAAGTCTATCCTTGCCGCGGTTGGAGTAATATCGTAATAATTTATACAAAAGATAAAATAATATATTTAACAAAAGATAAAACACACACTACCCTTTCCCGGAATACAGGGCTAATTAGTAAACGAATTAGCCCTGTTTCCATATGAGGGTTAATGAAATTTCAGAGAGCGAGGTATAAGAACATGAGACAATCATTGAGAAAAAGCATTCTCCTTATCATAATCGCAGTCATAGTCCTTACTCTGTCAGCATGTACCGACAAAAAGACGGCGCAGGCCAATAACGCGACAACGCTGGACACGGAAACAAGGGAATTGCGCCAGAACGATTACCGGGGCGGAGTTAAAAGGACACATGCAATACAGCAAGGTGTCCTGAACGTGATGGAAAGCATGAAAGCCAACAATATTACCATCCGAAGCGACAACCCTAACTCATTCTGGACAAAAGAAGGATATCAGGACTTCGTATCGACCTTCCTTGATATCCCAATCATAAACGACACGCAATGGTTTAATGAGGAAGAAACCGACTGGGCAGCAATTCTTGCACAAATGGCAACAGTAGAAAGCAGTTTTACCACTGCAACCAACAACGGATACCAGTTGCAGAGCGGGATAACAATAACCCGTAACGAGAAGGACGATTATAGCATAACGGGTGTACCCGATAACACCCTTGTCAGTCTGTTCGGAAACGGATACAACGGCAGGGCAAACTACAGAATCCTGTACGACTGCGATAAAGACTGGTGTAAAGCATATGCTACCGTCCAATTTGCATCAGAGATTCCCAAAATAACTACACAACTTTATGAATACCAAAGGGTAGACGAAAACACATTCGCAATCCAGACCAGTAGGGAACGGCTAATGGTCGTATTTGAGCCAGTTGAGGCCGATACCGATATCCGGGAACGCACTATAAAGGAATTTTACTATTCAAAACTGATAATAGACGGACAGAGAACTACATTTAAGCCATACGAACCGCTCCCGGAGACATATTCTTCTACCAACATTGTAGCCACAGAGAATATCCGAAAAAACGAATACATGAAGAAATATCCGCAAATCAACGAGTACGGAGACTTAATGACCCGCTACGGTGAAAATGACAGCATGTTCTTTTATTCTCTCAAGGATATTGGCCGAGACTGGGTATTCGAGGATGGGTCGTTGCAGCAGGCAATTGTCTACAAGGATGGCATCCTGATAGTAACGACATTCAACAAGCTGTCCCAGCAATACGAGCGCTTCATTTTTGTGAAACCGGAAGCAAATCAGCAGGAGATACCTGAATTGGAGAACATAGTTGTAATCAATGGCTTAGTTGGGGGAAAGAACGTAGAAACCAGCATAATACAGCCACCACAGGAACCGACACCGACACCGGCAGCCTCACCGGATACGACATCAGAAACAGAACAGGAAGAAACTCAGGATACCAACACTGAGCAACCGTCAGAAAGTCCCGCTCCGGCAGAGGACGAAAATCAGAAAGGTGGGGAATAATATGGAAATCATAGGTGCATTAAAGAAATCCTGTGCCAACTCGACAATATACTTTTGCACATATACTCCCGAAGACTTTGACTGGCAGGAAGTAGTCGTATTCTTGCAAAGATGTCAACTCATGCAGGACTTGGCCGCAGATGATATATACTGTATAGCAGTAGAATCTGAAGACAATCTCAGCACCGAGGGAAGGATAGTAGGCATAATATTCAGGAATGGGGAGAAATATATCAGCCTCGTTCCTCAAGAATATAGCGACCTTGATTTATACCTAAAGGAGTTGACAGAAAATGAGTAAACTGACATATCACAAAGGACAAGTGTCAGAAGGCTATGACATGTCAATCGTCAATGATACCTGCAACGTAACCGTAACACTCGTTACCGAATCCAAGCAGGATGTAGTTACCCCGTATATATTCATACATGCACATCATGCGGGAAAACAGGTTTACTACACTAACGAGACCATCGAGAGCATTTATGAAACCTTCTTAATGACCATTGCTGAAGATACGAGCCTTGTGGACGAGCGAACCCGGAACTGGGCAACCGCAGTTCTCGAAAAAGCGAATGAAATATTGAATGCAGTAATATCGAACAACGGAAAGGATACATCCATACCGCTTCCCAACGGCAAAGCAGTCGTATTAACACCATGTTTAACGGACATAAACGAAACAGATAAAATCACAAGAAAGGATATAGAATATATCCTTTCGAATGATTCTGTGGTTGCATCCAGCCACAACATATTCGAGCTTGCGGCCAGCATCGTGAATTACGATAAGCTGGAAAAATGCCTTGACGGGGAGAAGAAAAAGCTTCAGAACTATTACGAAACATATATTTATCCTTTCAGGAATATACCCTATTCCGAAAGAACAGAACAACTGGAAAAGGATATTAACTTCTTTTCAGATTGGCACAAGGAATTATACGGACACAGGCCACATACGGACGACAGGAACGAATGCCTGAAACGTATGCAAAAAGAAAATGCCAAGGAGTATGAAATGAACGGGAGGTAAAGATAAGTGAAACAAAGCGAGCTTGACGAAAAAATCTATGAAGTCAAATCCTTTATAGCGGATAAGTTCAAGGACATTCAGATGCAATCGCAATCGTTGAAAAATGTAGAAAGCGAGGTTAAAGTAAAGCAAACGCTGATAAAGATACAGGATGCCATAACCGATATCCGCAGAGGCTATGACGAACTGGAAAAACTGACACTTATAACACCAGACCAGAATGAACCAGAAGAAACTGACGACAATAACCTTGGATTCTCATTCAACTTCTGAGCAAAGCAACATATCCGCACAGATATCCGTGTAGACATAGAAATCTGCACGGATATTTCATTATATGCTTGAAAAATATGGAAATAGGTGTGAATTGACACATTTGATACACAGTTAATGACAATAAAAATTGTATAATTAGGATGTAAAGTGCAAGGGAAAGGGAGTGTAAAGGACAAATGAACAGCTACTTGGTACTCAAGGCCACGGGCAAGGGTACGAAGTCTGGACGAAGTGCAGTTGTTGTACCATTAGGTGTAAAACATGCGAAAAGTATCCGAGTAGTAGGAAACATACCTGAATTGTACCACGGCATGACAATCATGCTTGAACTGAAAGGAAACATAGTACAGGACTACAAACTTGTCCTAAATGAAAAGAACCTTAAAGCCTTGGAAAAAGCCCAAATAAATACAGAACTGTATGCGGCCATACTGGAAAGACATACACAGCTTAAGAAAGACAATATTGGCTGGAATGCAGCAAAGCTGACACTCGATGATATTTATAAGGTCTTTCCCTTTGACGAGGCAGATAAGATTCACAAAAAGATGGTGGACAACCCCACTGAAAAAACAAGGATAGAGGCAATAAACCGAAAAATAATCGAGATGGCAAGAAACAGGAAAAAGATAGCCTACAAAATAGAAGAATACCTAAGTTACTTCAATGCTGTTGAACAGGAAGGCGCATACCAGCATCTTATGGTATCGCTTAAAATTCTGTGTCTTCAGGCAGAAAGATACAGATTGCAGAATGGCACTGTCTGGGACAAGGAATTGAAGGAAAAAGAGGGATATGTCGCAGAAACCATCAAGAAACGTATGGCTTTAGAGTATACGCTCCTGACAGCATCGGAAATACGAAGCTTCATAGACAGGATAAAGGACAGCGGCCTCGACAAAGAGCAAATAGACACGCTTTGGTGCTTAAAAACCAGTGTCCCCTGCATAATCACAGGCGGAGCGGGAACAGGCAAGACGACAGTTATAAAGGCGCTTATAGACTGTTATGCTATGCACTACTCACGGGATAATATCCTGCTCGTAGCTCCGACAGGAAGGGCAAGCAGACGGTTGGCCGAGAAAACGGGTATGCCTGCTTCGACCATACACAAGGCACTGCGGAAGAATCCTGAAGACGACTTCATATATTATACAGAACACAACCCGCTCCCGCACAGGTTGATTATTGTAGACGAAAGTTCCATGATAGACACAGCACTGATGTATGACCTGTTAAGCGCGGTAGAACCGACCAGTAAAATAATCTTTGTCGGAGACCATAACCAGTTATACCCCGTAAGTTATGGCGAACCGTTCTTTGATTTCCTGAAGGAACTGAACGTATTCACTCTGACTGTAAACCATCGTCAGGATGAAGAAACTGACATTCTGAGAGAAGCTAACAATGTACTTGATGGCAAACCGGTACAATCTGGACGGGGCATAACGGTAAATGAAATAAAGATCAACGAAATTGGGAACATCCTGCACACAGCAGATGACAATACACAGATATTATCCCCGTATAATGCCTTAAACGCCGAAATTAATGCGTACATGAAAAAAGGAGAAGACGACTTTAACGTAGGCGATAAGGTAATGGCTCTTACGAACACAAAGGAATATTGTAATGGTGATATGGGCTATATCACAAAGATAGACGAGAATGGAACCATTGCGGTAGACATAGACGGAACAAGTGTAGAATTTACGCGGGCAAGATACCATGACCTGACACTTGCATATGCCGTAACCATACACAAAATGCAAGGAAATGAAGCTGACCGTGTAATCGTGTTCTTGCCGAAAGGTGACTCGATAGTAGACAAAAGAATGCTATATACGGCAGTAACAAGGGCAAGAAAGATGCTTGAGATATATTACTACACCGAAGAATAACAACTTGGATTGCGGAGGCGGAGTAAATGGATTGGAGTTATCTGGACAAGCCGAATTACAATCTTTTGTACATGTACGCAAGAGCGCTGGGCAAGGAAGGTGGAGAAGTCCATTATCAGAGATTATTTGATATACCACAGACAGACAATGAAGAACTCAGGGAAATGTATTATGCCGAAGAGCGCCGGAAGACTGCATACTACATAATATGGTTCGCATTCCGGTATGTACTTGAATGCAAAACATTAGAAGAGGCAAGATGGAATGCAAATAGAGAAATAATGAAAAAACTGAAGCTAAACAGATTCTTCGTTCCGAAATATAAGTATATATTTATCGGAGCGTATGGATTAAACGAAATTTACCTCTATAGGCCGGAAGACTTGAATATTGTTCTTGAAATTCTATATAATCGTTACGAATTTTTTCAACAACTTGAGTGTTATATAAGGCTTACAGAGGGAACAAACAGAACTTCACGGAATCGCTGCATCAAGACCATGCAACAATACAAAGAAATGCTAAGAAATGCTGACATTTTGCCTCGGAAAGGAAATGTCAAATGAGTAAACGTACTATTTGTTTGGCAATAGTCATGTTTTGCCTGCTTACAACCATAACCTCGGCAGAGTCAGCAAAATGGGGCAATGATACGGCAGTATGGGCGGTACTGGGCAATGGTATGCAAGTCCGACAGGGCGGAGTAAACAGGCTGGACGGAATAGGATGCGAAACCGAAGACGAAACTTACGCATTAGAAAATTACTTGCGCAGCATAGATTACTTACTGATTAACACGGACAATATGGATATCCCGGAAGAAGAGTTCGAACTGTTCAAGAAATATGCTCCTTACAAGGAATACATCAAGAGGGACAATGAATTCTACTGGGACATGAAAATGTTCAAAATATATGTTTATCGACCTGTTTACGAAACAGCAATACAATCCCTAAAAGAAAAAGGAAGCATAGACGTAGAAACTGAGTTGGGATTATTGACATCAACAGTAATGCTAAACTATGCTGAATGGTATCAAAAGAAGCGAATAGGCACAGTGGTCACAGAGTTCAACGATAATATACCTTCATGGTATAGCAGACAAGGCTTCTTGTCGATATCATCACCAGTGGACATTGAGATTAAGCTGGAATACTTATACGAGCATACATACAACGTCCTCTATGTCCGGGCAAACGAACCCTTGTTGATAAAGCTCAAGGGGGGAGCGTATGAGGTTAAGGAAATAAACGCAGTTAGTCTTGAGGATGATGAAGAAGCGCTTCCGTATAAGAACAACATCCAGATAGATAATGAAAACACGGAAGATAATCCTTATATACTGGATGTAGCAGCCGTAATAAATAAATACGGAATTCAACCAGTAAGTATAGAAGGGATGCCAGATTACTCATGGAAAAACAGAGAATGCCAAGATTATCAAAATACGAATGCTCCAACAGAAACAACATCTGTGGAACCAACAGAATCACAGGGCGATACACCGCAGAGAAACCACCAACCCAAATTCGTTCCGTATTTACTACTGTTTATAGTAATAGCGGCTCTTTTTCTGTTGTATATCAGGAGAATCAAAAAACGAGAAATAAAATAGGGATAAGGGAGAAGACTTATATGACCGACAAAGAAATCATACAAACATTTAAAAGGGAGTGCGGGATGAGCAAAAAAGACTGGCAAAGATTCTGCGCACACTATGCTACACGGGATATAAGCTCTGTGATAGAGTATATGAAAAAGATTGGTTACAACGTTACAAACCGATTTAAGAAAGTTTTCATGAGGGAACTGTGTAATCAAAACCATAAAAAAATGTGAAACTACCTCTTAACTCGCTGTGAATACATATGTATTCACAGTATTATTATACCCCAAAATAACGAAAAAATCCCCGAATACACACGAACAATTACTTA
>Ga0209537_1001824_pt1 | contig 22924 bp, 19 predicted proteins | sample BioPla4DNA1_FD_187698 | JGI IMG/M metagenome (GOLD analysis project Ga0209537, IMG submission 187698) | Biogas fermentation microbial communities from Germany - Plant 4 DNA1 (SPAdes) (version 2) | ecosystem: Engineered > Bioreactor > Anaerobic > Digestate | place: Bielefeld, North... | reverse complement strand
TGGCCAAAACCGTTTGGTGTGGTATTAGGTTATAGCTTTGGAATACGAAACCAACGGAATGATTTCTATATGCATCCCAGTCTCTATCTTTGTACTCCTTTGTGGATCTGCCATTGATTACAAGATCACCGGAGGTATATTGGTCAAGACCTCCAATTATGTTTAACATAGTTGTTTTTCCACAACCAGATGGTCCAAGAATAGATACAAATTCACTATGTCTAAACTTTAGATCTATTCCCTTTAAAGCATGGACTTCTTCCCCACCTGTAGGGTATACTTTAGTAATGTTTTTAAGTTCAAGCAATTTCTTATTCCTCCTTAACTTTCTGCATCCATACCTGCCATTGCACAGGCATTTTTACTACTTGCTTTCAATTGGTTTATAGCATTTTCAATAGATGCTATATCCCTTTCTGTTATCTTATCTATTTTTGCCTTACTTATAAGCTTTCTCAGATTAGCAATATCTCCTTTAATTTGCTTTCTTTCTTCCTTAGTAAGTTCTTTTTTCATTTTGCTAAGGCCTGTTTCAGCACGGTTCAGCCACTTATTTGCCTCATCCATTGCATCAAGGGCCTGACGACGGATACCATCCTGCTGTCTATATAACTGTGCATCACGAATTGCCTGCTCTATTTCCTCATCAGACATACGCTGGTTATCGGTAATAATAATGGATTGCTCCTTACCAGTACCCAAATCCTTAGCGGATACCTTTAATATGCCATTAGTATCTATATCAAAGGTCACTTCTATTTGTGGAACTCCTGCAGGAGCTGCCTTGATACCCTTTAGCCTAAATCTTCCTATGGTTTTATTATCCTTTGCCATAGGACGCTCCCCTTGTAGCACATGGATGTCCACGGTTCTCTGAAAGGGTGCCGCTGTGGTGAAAATCTTTGAATAATGTACTGGCAGAGTTGAGTTTCTTTCCACTAGCCTTGTAGCAACACCACCTACTGTTTCTATAGATAGACTAAGAGGTGTAACATCTAATAATAAAATATTACTTCCTCCATAGATAGTCATAGTTCCTTCAGTAAGAGTATCCGCCTGCACCGCCGCTCCCTGAGCCACACATTCATCTGCATTAACACTTTGAGAAGGTATTAAACCTGTTATCTCTCGAACTTTGTCCTGTACCGCAGGTATTCTTGTGGAGCCTCCTACCAGTAGTACCTTGCTAAGCTCCGATGTGGCAATACCAGCATCCATTAGAGCATTTTGAACAGGAATCGCTGTCCTTTCCACTAAATCAGCGGTTAAGCTATTAAAGAGACACCTTGTTAGGGTGTACTCAAAATTTATGGTTTTTCCCTTCATCTGTGTCAAGTATGGCAGTGTAATATAGCTATTTTCAGAACTAGACAGTTCCTTTTTCGCTTGCTCCGCAGCTTCCTTTAAACGCTGAAAGGCAGCGAAATCTTTTCTGATGTCCACATTATATTCCATTTTTATCATTTCGACAAGATGATTTGTAATTCTTTGGTCAAAATCGTCACCGCCAAGATTATTGTCACCATTAGTGGCGAGAACTTCTATAACCCCTTCACCAATTTCAATAATGGAAACATCGAAGGTTCCTCCACCAAGATCATAAACCATAACCTTTTGTGGAGTGCCATTATCCAGTCCGTAAGCAAGGGCTGCGCTGGTAGGCTCGTTGATAATACGTATTACATTCAGTCCGGCGATTCGTCCAGCATCCTTTGTTGCCTGACGCTGAATATCGTTAAAATAGGCTGGAACAGTGATAACAGCATCTGTTACATTTTCACCAAGATAGGCTTCTGCATCCATTTTAAGTTTACTTAGTATCATAGCACTAATTTCTTGTGATGAATAGTATCTTCCCTCAATTTCCTTTTTCCAATTTGTACCCATGTGCCTCTTAACAGAACTTATAGTCCTTTCACTATTAATTACTGCCTGTCTTTTTGCTGCTTCACCAACAAGCCTTTCCCCATACTTGGTAAAGGCCACAACACTTGGTGTGGTACGATTCCCTTTTTCATTAGGAATGATTACAGGCTTTCCACCTTCCACAACAGCAACACAGCTGTTTGTAGTTCCTAAATCTATCCCTATAACTTTACCCATATCTTTCATCCTTTCTGTCAGTTAGCTTAGAACATGCCAAACATCAGTAATTTAATAAAAAAGAAGATGAATCGTAGCATCATAGTGCCAATTATTATTTTCCTCAAAAAGGAAAATGGAGACTGATATTGTCTAGTTACTGTTGTCCGGGCTGCTGACTGACTCATATAAGTATATTTACGAAGAAGCTGCCTATACATAAGATTGTTAGGCTCTAGCTCTATTGCCTTCCTTAAAAGGTCTTGGGCTCTTACTACATCGCCTATGCCCTTATAAGCAACTGCACTGACATAGAACCATCGACCATTACGATAGTTGCTTGTCATAGTGGAAAGAATATTAATTGCCATGGCGTAATTACCACTGTTTATAGCCTGAATTGCACGAACTAGATCCTCTGAATCTCCTGCTTCAGGAGTAGGCTTTCCTACATATGCTCCTCCATATTGGGCTCCCCCAAAGGCAAAGCCAAAGATATCACTGAAGTCGAAGCTACTAAAATCACTATACCATCCACTGGTTCCTTCATATCCTCTATAAGCCTGTCCTGCACCTTGTCCATAGCCACCATAGGTTGACCCATATTGCTGTCTTCTTTGCTCTTCTTCCTGCTTAGCCTTAAATTTATCTGGATTTTGAAGCATATTATAGGCCTCATTAACCTCATTCATTTTTGCTGCTGCTTCTGGGTCATTGGGATGCAAATCAGGATGGCACTCCTTAGCCTTTTTTCCGTATGCTTTTTTAATTTCTTCCTCTGTTGCTGTCGATGATACACCAAGGACTTTATAAGGATCTATCATATACTTCCCTCACCTACTTACGTTCTTTTTTTAAAACGCTCCTTGCATTTTGGACAGGTAATTGTAATATTTTTACCTTTTCCAGGCTTGATAATACGAACCATGGTTTTGCAACCTGGACATTTATAGTATTTGTGGCTTTTTCTCTCCTTCCAGATTCTCTTATATAAACGAATTTTCTGAAGTAGCTTATTCTTGATACTCAAGTATTTGTTTCGTTCAAGCTGCCTTTTATATATATTCCTTGAGAGGGTTCGAAACCATGACCATACCAACATCACAAAACCAATTATATATAAAAACCGAATAGGGGGTATGGTTGATAAAAGAATTATTATACAACCACTTAAAGCTAGCAATCTTGATAATTCATCATAGCCATAACGGCCTTGCATAAAACCATTAAACTTATAACCTAACTGAGAGAAAAATTTTTTCATATTTGCCTCCTTTAAAAACTACGAATTCTAAAACAATCCACTTTCCTAAACTGAATCTAAACTATATTTGTTTGCTTAGTCCAATGGCTCCACTTTTTATAGCATTCCATTCTAAACTGAAAATAAACTCTTTGTTGAAATAAAGTAGCATATAAAAAATTTCTCATGTAGATAACAGCTTTATTAAAACTGTTATCTACATGAGAAACCCTCATTTCTTATCATAACAAACTATAACTCTATCTATTTGGGTAAAGAAACAGTAAATACAGTTTTGTGGTTCCTAGATGAAACGGTAATGTCTCCTCCATGTAGCTCTAAAATCTTTTTCACTATAGCTAGGCCAATACCATTACCTGGACTGGAATGAGACTCATCCGCCTGATAAAACTTTCGGAAAATATGTTTCTTTGCCTTATCTGGTATTTCCTCTCCAGTGTTTGCCATAGATACAAGAAGGCTACCTTCAATTTCTGTTATATCAATTCTTACCTTGCCACCATGGTCACTGTATTTAATAGCATTATCCAGAAGGTTTATCCAAACCTCCTTCAGCATTTCTTCGTTAGCATAAATAGTATATTCATCAAAGTTAATGTCTATCTCAATATCTTTTTTAATCCACTTATTTTCAAGGAGTAACACACAATTCCGTATTTGCTCAGAAAGATTGAATTCAAAGGCTCCTGTTAGTATGGTTTGGTTTTCAAGCTTAGTTAAATTCAATACATTGGTGGCCATATCTGCAAGGCGAAGGGATTCCTCCTCAATAATGTTAATATATTCCATCCTTTGCTCCTCTGTAAGATTTCCGTGCTTTAGTAGCTTGGCGAAACCTGCTATAGAAACAATAGGGGTTTTAAACTCGTGTGAAAAATTATTTATGAAATCAGAGCGAAGCATCTCCGTCCTTTCTAACTCCTCTGCCATATGATTAAAGCTTTCTGTTAATTCCTTTGCTGTAGGATGCTTGTCAAAATACTTACCAAAATGTAAGCGGGTCTTATAGTCCCCTGAAGCTAAACGGTTCATAGCATTAATAAAGTAATTCACTGGCTTTAGTGGAATACGGCTTGTCAAAGCAGTTAAAACTGAACCTAGTAGAACACTGGCAATCATTATATTTATAATTAAATGATCAACTCTAGGAACATCCTTACCATGTTCCAACACTCCTTGGTGGATCAGAAAGATAATTACCCCACCTACTATGAGCATGGTTAATATTATGAAACAGAAAACTACCGCTGAAAAAAGTATAGTTAGTGAAAATCTTTGCTTTCTCTCTATGCCATTCATACTTTTTTCACCGCCTTGTATCCTAGTCCCCGAACTGATTCAATTTCAAACTCATTCCATCCTTCAAATCTCTTACGGAGCCTACCTATATGAACTGTCACCGTTTCCCATCCTGATTCACTGTCATTACCCCATATTTCGTCCATTAGCTGAATTCGGGTGAATATTTTTCCTGGATAGGATAGTAGCTTATAGAGCAACTGAAACTCTTTTTGCGGAAGTTCCTGTACTTCATCCCCTTTAGTAACTGTAAAGCTGTTGTAATCTAGGATTACATCACCAATAACAATTTTTTTCTCATTAACAATCTGGGCACGTCGAAGAAGGGCTTTAATTCGCAAAATCAATTCTTCCTCATCGAAGGGCTTAGTCATATAATCATCTGTTCCCACCAAGAAACCCTTATGCTTATCTTTTGGAAGCTGCTTAGCGGAAACCATAAGGATAGGTAGATTATTGTTGCTATCCCGCAGTGCTTTCGTAAATTCATAACCATCCATATGAGGCATCATTATATCTAATACCACAAGATCAACATGTTCCTTATCCATAAGTTCCAGTGCTTCTTCACCATTTTGAGCAGTAAGCACAATATAATTCTCCCCTGTCAGTACTGCTTCCATATATTTACGTGTGTTCTTATCATCATCAACTACTAAAATTCGAACCATATTATTCTCCTCACATAAAAAAAGTCTATGTTTTTTGATATTCAATTGTAAAGAAAAATACTTTTTTATAGTATTTCTCCTTCATTATATCAAAAATCATAAACTTAATATAAACTATATTACTCCCACACAGTTATAATATGGAAGAATAAACGTTTATCTACTGAAATATATATTTCCTTAGGAACAGAAATATCTTCATAATATTCGCATCTATATTCAAAACTGAAATCATTATAATAATATATAGACAAAACTTCTAACATAAAGTCGCATCTTTTCTTCATTTCAGCAGCCTTTTCTGTAATAAATATTACGTTATCTTCAGTATCACTTCCTCCAAGATTCTCAGGTATTAATAAAGTTCTATGAAGCTTGTTCTCCTCAACCAACTGTTGAAGGGATTCCTGTGTCATATTTTTAAAATCAATATCATTAATAATCATTTCATATCTATCAAGATGCTTTCTACTCCAAAGATCATCAACTTCATCTGCATAACCAATATTTATTGCCTTACCATTAATAATATCAATACAGATTCCGTGATCTCCGTAAAAATCAGATCCACCACTTACTGTAAACACAGGCATATCATTAATTGGTTCCAATATATATAAGTCAAAAGGCATAAACTGATTAATAAAATAATCTTCCTCATCATCGGGATAGTAGAAATCTTCACCATACCGTTCTTTAATTAGATTATCTATATGATTAAACTCTTTAGCTGAAATATTATTAAGGGCTATCACACATTTATCAATATATTCTTCTGTAACATTGCCATAGGTATGCACATCAAGCTCTGCTCGAAACTCATCCCAAAACACCGTTTTATCTAATAATACTTCCTCTCCCAAAAGCATGTCATTTCTAGCTTCTACTTTAAGAAAGGTTTCATATCTTTCATCAATTCTTTTACATAATTTATTACATATATCCCATGAGAAATCTACTACATAGTAAAATCTATCTGGATTTTTAATAAATTCATAATAATCAAATATAAATACATCTGAATAACCATTATATACTCTTGGTTTAGCAAAATACCTATCCACAAAAGGTAGAATCTTTTCAGATATATCCTCCCGTAAAAAAGTATAATCTCTTTGTCTTACTAGGAACTCAATTGGTGTTACATGACCTTTTCTTATTTCATCAATTTCATTGATAGTATAATAATTATAGAATTTATCACTCATCAACCCCTTATCTAATAGCCAATAAAAGAAATAACAAACAGGCATTAATGCATAATTATATATTTTATCCTTTTCATCTTCCGTTAATTCATAGAAATCATTCTTTCCACTCTTTTTTAAGTACTCCCTTGCCGCATCTTCCCAAGACCATTTAGCCTTATACATTTCAAAACCGTAAAATGGAGGGTTATTTCTAGCTAATAGTTTATGGTTTTTCTTAAGTTTATAGCTTTCAACCCTACTTTTTCTAACTTTTGATTTACTAATTCTTGCACATATTACTGTTAAAGTAGCTACAAAAATATCTATCATAAAAAAAGCAAAAGCAACACTTATTTTCTCTCCAAATTCAAGGGTTAAAAACACTAAACTTACACTAAAGAAAAATACGGTTATCTTCATAAGCAGTGATAAGGTAATAACATTTTCTCTATCCCCTTTTAATCTATACATAGATATGAGAGATATTATAAGATTTACTAATGGTGTAAGGACAAGACTTAGAATCATGAGACAATATCTTGTTTCCCCTTCCTTCGCTGCCATAATAGAACACAATAGCAAAAATACCGATAATATAATTTCTATCCCTATACAAATACCTAAAAAGACTTTTTTCATTTGTTTTCCTCATTTCATAATTTGATTAACGATTCTCTATTTTCGTCCATCAGTAATAATATGTTCTATACCCTCATGGTCTCTGCTAAGATAATCCTTTAGAAAACTAGGATACGCCTTGTATTTGTCTAAGTCCTCAATTGGTATCCAATGCATTTCTTCCTTAACATCAAATACAAAGCTATTACTATTAAGCTCTCTTGTACCCCTTGGTTTCATTAAGAAGAAAAAGCTTATCTCGTGATGGTCAAGGCCCTTAAAGGGACCAATTTCATTTCTAAAAAAATTTTCATGGATAATAGCAAGTTTATCTATCTCATATTTAACTCCCGTTTCTTCAAATACCTCTCTTACTACAGCCTCTTCAGCTTTTTCGCCCATATACACACCACCACCAATGGAGTATAGATAATCTTCTTTTTCATTGCCTGCAAGTAGAACATATCCATCCTCTACAATAATTGCAGCGGCACGATAACGAAAACGATTATCCTCCTTGATAAAACTACATTCCAACATAGTTTCACTCCCCTTTAGCTAAAATTCTGAAATGGACTAAATACTTATCTAATACTTCTTATTTCCTATATATAGGTTTTATATTTTTAGCTAGTTCTTTGTTTTTAAACTCCCAACCCTCTTTTATGGAGCGTATCCATTTAAAGTCTGTTGCCCATGCACTTCCATCTGGCAGTACATATACCGTCACATCTAAGGATGAAAGATATGTAAAGGGGTTTCCATTTACCTCTGGTGTTTCGAAAATCTTTACTTCTCCTGTGATTGGATTTGCATATTGAACAAGCAATGTGATAGTGTTCGTATGTCGTGGACCTGTGTCATATGAATATGAATAGTCTTCTTTTATAATTAAGTTCAAAATTACTCCATTACATTTTCGCCCATACCTTTTAAACTTTTGTCTTTTCCTCCAAATTCTATATGTCCTTAATACAAATAACATATATATTATACCTTCTATCAACAGTACATATATTGCATCTGATGCATCGCTTGCTAAATATCCTAAAAAGTTCAAAAAGAAAAAAACAGCAGTGCCTATGTTAAATGGTTTATAGTATAAACTCCAATATTTTTCTGTATACCTAAAATGAACTAAACTATACACAATTATCCTCCTGCTCTTTTACTGAATTTACATAGTAGTTTGCATTCCTATTTTCCATTTTGTTAACCTGATGTATTGATAGTTTTTTGATAAGGCAGCGGACAATTGGTGAAATTTATCTTTTAAATGAGGCGGACTCCATTCAGGACTGCTACAAATAAAAACATAGTCAAAGTTTTTATTATGAATAACTTTAATATCTTCAGTATGTTCAAAGGGAAACTTCCCATCTAGGCTATAAAGCTGGGAATCTTCTCTTCTAATCCACTGTACCTTAGTGTCTGGCCGCTCTTCTACTACTCTTCTTAACCAGTTGCCACAGTTTACTTTATCATTTCCTGTATAATAGTGATAATAATCATGATGAAAATCAATATTTACTATCATTAATTGCTGACTTTTGGGAATACTATCAATAAGGTCCATAATGGATTTATGACTATCAGCCTTTAGCATATTCCCTACAGGTATGTCCATTTTCCGAAGGCGATTTAATACATAATAAAAATCCTCAATTACTCCTACTTTCTTCAGCTCTGGATGCTGTAAATAACTTGCCTTCCAAAAAGCTTGTACCTTATTACTATCCATTTCATCATTCACATTGGGAAAATACATTTCTCTTTCCTTGGATGAAGCATCAATAAAATAATCGAAATCAATGCTTAACACCCTAACCATATTATCTCCTCCTATATTTAATAAAAGAAAGTAATAAATGGCTATATTTATTATAATCTATTTGGGCATTTTTGTCCAAATTATACATAAACACCAGCGCATCAAATACCGCCAAGTAGCTATATGTTACTTTGTTTCAACAAAGAGTTGATGGCTGTATAAGAGTATTAGGACAAGTATAAAAAAGTGCCAAAGCACTTTTAGAGGTAAGAAGTCAGAAATTAATGTTTTTTTCAATAGTATTATTTACCATGCAAGCTAAAGTTAGAAATATAGAGACATTCAGGACCATAAAATTTTATAAATCCCTATACAATAAAAAAAGCTGCTGCACAACCATTAAATCTGTTTTGTGCAACAGTCTCTTATTTTTGATCTTTCTATATTGTTGTGGTTAGTATGATTCTAAAAAAACTAAAAAATTATCGTATATCTTGATGTACCTTGGGTTAAACTCACTGGAACCTTCCAGCTGCCATATTACTACAGAAGGTTCTTCATTTTCATAGCATAAACACAATAAGCTATCATGATTTAGCTGTGCAAAGGGAATTAAATCATAGCCAAGGGAATCTTTATCAAAAACCATAAACTCATCATATTTAGTAATAACAGCATCAATATCCCAATTTCCGTTCTTTGAATCTGATATTTTAGGAACTATGCACAAAAACCGTTCTATTACCCATTTATCTTTAACTATCATCTCTTTTGTAGGTATTCCGCCATTATTATCTTTTATAAATGACTTAAAAGAATTAGGTAATTTCTTTCTCCACCTTTTTTCTCTAAGAGCTATTAACTCATCTGTCACCATTTCATCTATAACTGATTTGCAAGTAATCATAATATAATCAACCTCCTATACTATCTAGGTGCATCTGCCCAATATCCCTCGCTTCTTCCGCCACAATGATAAGTAGAATTATGTACCCCGTATGGAACTAGTTCCATGGTTCCATCTTTTTCAGAATGATGCCAAGTATATCCACTTGGAGTTTTTCCATCCATAATTTCTTTTAACTGTTGTTCTGTAAACTTCTTTGCTAACTCTGGATTCTCTTCTATGGCCTTCTTAAGCATCTCATTACATTTGGCAAACTGTTCTAAATCTGACTTATTCCAATCCCCTCTATCCAAAATACATTGAAAAACTCTGAATTGAGAAAAATCAGCAATTCTTTTCCCATCCCTCTGATAAACAGGAACTGTAGGAACCATTCCCTTTTCTCTAGCATATTCGCAGATTTCTTTTCTTTGTCCACCAGTCAGCCAATCTCCTCCTGGTACATCTTCCCCCCAGGACCAAGGACGATTTGAATTAACACATTTAGCGTAATACTCTGCAATGATTTCCTTTACTTCTTCAAAACCAATCTTTCCATCAATAAATTCCTGAATCTTTTCTAGTTTCTCTTCCTCAGTTAATTCCTTTTTCTCTGAACCATCAGTTAGTTTTTCACTTTCTGTTTGCATATCAAGCTCCTCATCCATAAAGAGCTTGTCAAACTTATTTTTTACCACTTCAGAATTAAGTTCATAAGGTTCTTCATACTCTATTCTTGCCTTATCAATTTTATCATCTCCAAAAATTTTATCAAACTTTTCTAGAGATTTTTCACTAAATTGGCCACTGTCTTCTACTTTAACTTCAGATACTTCAAATACTTTTCCTGATGCACTGGCAAAATCCATATCATCACTTTCCTTTATATGTAATCTATAAATCGTTCAAATAATTCTATTGATTCACTATTTCTATCTTGCTCTGCCCTTTCCTTAGTAAGCAAGACTATAATTTTTTGTTGGTCTCTTTCATTAAAAAGGTTTATTTTAGGATCCAACATTTCCTTTATATACTCATACCAACTGCTTATATTGCTTTCCTTATCCATAGCTAATTGAAATGCTGTTTCAGTATTAAAAATACTGTAAGCAATCTGTCCTCTTAATCTTTGAATCTCTTCTTTTTGGGTTGCTTTTGTATATCTAATGAATGCAACTTTTGCTTCAGTTGGCAGAGGAAGTCTAAAAACGTCATCTACAAGTTCTGCTATATATTTATCATCAAGCTGCTCTCTCTTCTCTATAGGTAGCAAGAGAAAATCCACAATTGGCTTTTTATCAACAGTTTTAGAAGGTTGTCCATTATATTCAAATCTTCCTACTTTCTTAAAGTTTACATCTATATTACACAAGACAGGTTCAAGCCAATTATTTTGATATACCGCTGCTACAAAAGTTTTAAGTCTTGACAATTCAATAATCTGATCATCATTGAGACTAGCAGCTTTTCCTACCAGTGCTCTATCCTCCATATCTGGCAAACCAAAAATAATTTTAGTATTGGTGTTTCTAATAACTGATAGATCCATAAGTCCAGGAGCTTGGTCAACAATGATAAACCCTTCCCCATAAGTACGCATTTCAGCTATTGAATTAGCTAACATCTCAACAGATTTTCCTAGTATATTAGAACCTTCGCTTGACTGATCTGTGGATGTTCGTTTAAGAATATTATGAGCTTCCTCTAGCACAGTGACATGTTTAAGAGGTGAGTTGGCTTCACATACATTTGCCATACGATATTCTTGCAACTTCATCACAAGAATGCCCATTATGAGAGACTTAGTTTCACTTGAGCCTATTCTACTTAAATCCACAATAACATTTTCATCAAACAACTCTTCAGGTGACAGTTCATCATTAGTGAAAATCTGTCCATACAAGCCGTTTGTTAAGGATTTAATTCTAGTACAAAGAGCACCTTTATAATCTCCCTTGCTATCAGATGAATATGAAGATTCCTCCATAACAGCATTGATTTGTCTAAGCACATCCTTAAAGGATGGATATAAAGCATTGCCATGAGCATCTAAATATCTACATTCAGAAGTATCTAGATTCCAACCTGATACCACATATGCTCTTTCAACAGCATCCTTTAATACAGCTGGCATAGCGGCATACATTGGCCAACAAACATTGAATATTTCTATCAGTTTATCAATATGTTCCAACACATGAACATCTTTTGGAAAACTAAAAGGATTAATTCTTAGTAAAGGTGTCTTTTTATAATTTGATCCATATACTTTTACATTATGGTATCCGCCAAACCTATCCTTATATTCCCCTTTTGCCGGCTCAATTACCATAAATTTTATTTTATTATTTTGCCCCTTTACATTATGCTCTATTAGCTTGTCTAAAATAGAATATATGGCTGTAGTTTTTCCTTTACCTGTTGAACCTGTAATAAAGGTATGCATAGAAAGACTGTCTACATCAATTTTTACTTTTTGCTCTTCTTCATTATTTCCCTCATTATGTCCCATATGATAAAGAGTACCTAATTGTATTGTGTTATCTGAACTTTCCAAAACATTTCTACCAAAGGGAGCCATAGGAATTACAGTTATTCCTGAAACAGACTTTTTAGGCAATCCTATTTGAATTGCAAGTTCATCTCCACTTATAATTGTTGCTGGAGTAACAATAATTTCATTTTCCTTACTCTGTAAAAACTTCGGATGAACTAATGAGCCAATATATTTGCTAAGCTTCTCTGTTTCCTCCGGTTTAAACCAGCAGTTTATGTGAGAGGCTTGAACACTAGAACTTCTTCCTCTCATTAATGCATTGTAATTACTTGCTACAGTAAGAGCTGTTTCTCTATTTTCAGCAATTACATAGGCAGCACAATCAAAGGCTCCAAAACTTTCACATTCATCCAATCTTTCTAGCTGCTTATCTATTTTATCTAAAAGTGCTTTAACAGATTTATTTTCATATGTAAGTTGCAAACTCTTTCCAGCAGTTTTTGATGAGGAACTGGTATCTGTTACTGACTTGCTCTTTTGAGTGGATTCTGTTGTGGTATTTGTATTGCCTATTGTTTCAGCTGTGCTACGATTTGTACCAGCATTAACTCCAACATTTGCTGAAAAAATTGGTCCAAAACCAATACCTATACCTATGCTACCACCAAGGTATTTCCCTCTTGTATTGGTCTTACTTTGAGTCATAGCAATACCTTTGGAAATTCCTTCAGATATGCCTTCCGTCCTTGCCTTTGATAAGGAAAGAGTATCACTTTCATTAATGGTAACAGAATTCCTAGCAAAAGTTGTTAGATGTGTATGAATCATCTCATATCCTTGTTTAATAACCTGTATTTCTGCTGTGTCAACAGAGTCAGCAATCATAACTACAGTGTACTTTAGGCCTTTCAATGAATCTACTAAATTTTCAATTCCTTGAACATACCTTTCAAAACTCTTATCCTTCTCATGCCGTAATGCTACAACTCCAGAAATAGCTGAGTAGCAACTTCCCCTTTTCGAAAGATTTAACTTTCTTAAATTCTCTACTTCTTCTGCCGTAAGTTCATTAAGTTCTGAACCTATCAAATTGCCTTGTAACGCTCCTCTAAAAGCAGTGGCATTAGCTAATCTTCTCTTAACACTTGCTTCTTTAAAATCTCTTTCATTCTTTGAAATAATACCAATATAGTAATCAATTTTACTTCCATTACTATTGATGATAGTTGCTATACTACAATTAATAGATGTTGCCACATTAACTATAGTGGTAAGCTTGTCCAAAAAGTTTTCTTCTTTATTTACAACAAGGTTAGAAAGCTTATAGAATTTTCCACATTCTGCAATATCTATATCAATATCTTCCTCTGATGGATTTATAATGTCATACTTTTCTAATTTACTTAAGTAGTCCTTGGTGATAATTGACGATGCAGTAGTTAAAGCACTCTTTAATCCATCATTTATATTCTTCTGGGTTGTTTCTACCTCATTTGCCACTTAAAGCCCTCCTTATCTATAGTTAAATTTTTGCTAACTCTTTTTGTAGTATTTCTGCATATTCTCTATAATGAGCTATCTCTTTATCTTTGTTTTCACATTCCTTAAGTAAAGTCTGGAATTCATTAGTGATATTAGCTAAAAGATTGTCCTCCACATCATGTCCAAGGTCTCCCATTTCTTTCTTGAACTCTTTCACTGCCTTTTCTAGTCTATTGCAAAGTTCACTATAAATTCTTGAAATAGACTTTGATAATGCTGTTGATAGTTCATTTTTTTCTCTAGCAGATTTCAACTCTCCGCTAAACTGTCCTGCAATTGAATTCATAGCATCTGAGATATCTATATCAAATATCGGAAACTCTATAGCACTGATAGTTTCTTCTACCATTATTCTAAAAAGAGAGGAATCGTATTTCTCATCACCTAGATTAAAATTATTTACAACAACATTAAGTAGTTTTCTTTTAATTTCTTTTATCTGTAAGGCTTCTGTAAACACTTCTTCTATTTGGTTGCAGGCATCTAAAGCATATTTTCTTAAGTTTTCAATGGCATCTGCAGCTAAGCAATATGAGTAATGCTCTTCATAAGTATACACATGGGTCTTTTTCCAGAACAAATGACCAGTTGTGTAACTGCCAGTTCTTGCAACAGTTCCTATTCTCTCCTTTATGGCTAAATAGTCTTTACTAGCCTCTCGAAGTTCTTTTATTCCTGTGGCTTTTTCAGACTCAAGCTTTACATTTAATTCTCCAAAAACTGAAGCAATATCCGCCTTGATATTTCCCATTTGCCCTTCAATAATCTTTTTCTGCTCTAATAGCTGATTCCTATCATTTCCTGCAAGAACCTGAATTCTTTTATTGGTTTTATTCAGATAGGTTAATAACAAATTTTTTAATTCTTCAATAGCATTTGGTACAAAGCTTTTAGCTTTTAATTCTAATATTCTTTCCTTTTCTGCTACTACTTCATTAAAAATCTCTTTAACCTCATGAAAGTTACCAAGTAACTTTAAGTCTGACTCCATATCATCAGAGAATTGCTTCAAAGCTACATAAAGATTTCTTTCTTCTAATGAATACTCTGCTTCCGATTTTCCAATCATATTATAAGCCAAGGCTGAAACCATAACTGGTTCGTTGCATTGTTTTATAACCTCAATCAATTCTGGAGAACTATCACGAGCTTCCAAATCCTTAACAAACTCATCTACTTTCAATTTTGCTCGTTTTCTTAATTTTTTTCTTATAATCTTGCATGCCTTTGGAATATTGTCTGTGATGTTATCATCTTCACCAAAAATATCATCCTCATCTTGCACTCGAAGAATATCTCTTATACCTGAATCATACTTGCTTGCAATTAATACTAGTTTCTTAACACCCTTTTGTGGCAATTGACTAGACAATAAAATCCAATCACTCTTATCTAGAAAATTCCCTGATTGGCTTAAGAAGAACACAACATCGCATACTTCCATGAATTCCTTAGTTCGAATTGTTCTAGAAGCAATAGGATCATTTAATCCAGGGGTATCAACTATAGAAAGGCCCTTAAATTCTTCTTTGTTTATATATAATATAACCGCCTTAACAATTGGAGTGAATTTGCCATTATCTCCTACATAATCATTTAGATTAGATACTAAATCCTCGTATGTATCATATTGAACCCTATCATAACCTCTTTCTAAATATGCATAAGGATCTAAGCCATTATTCCTTACCATATCTACAATTTCACGGGCAGAAGTATACTCTTCATAATCAAGATCTACTGCAGCGTTTTCCTCTAATATTTGCCACTCTTCTAAAGAATAGTATTCAATCTCCATAATATTATTTTCGGAATACTCAATTTTAGTAAGGGTAGCAGTCTTAGGAGTTGGAGCTTTTGGTAAAACCTCTTGTCCACCAAAAAGTAATGTATTCAAGAAGGATGATTTTCCTGCCTTTACTTGCCCTACTACACCTATGTTTAGTTTCCTATTTTCTTTATAAAAATCTTCTGTCTTTAATTTAAAGTTATCAATAAGCTTTTTAAGCCCTTTTAATTCATCTTCTTTAGCATATCCACTTATATTGCTAACTATAGTTTCCATACTGTCTATAAACTCTTGAAATTCTTGGTTGTTATCTGAAAATAACTTCATATTAAAACCTCCCATAACTTTATCACTTAATGTTGAACCTTGTTTTAGAAAAACTATTAGCTTTTAAAAATTCTTACATTATCATCTCGGCAAATATTATTCTCATTTCGGATTTTAGCGTCTCTATACTCCCCTTCAATAAGAACATTACCGAGAGATATACCAAAAAGATCACAACTGTTAAATATATTTTCTACAACTATAAATTCATTTAATTTATAAACATCAAGGCCAATAAAAATTCCATTCACATAGTAATGAACCTTTTTTGCTCTTATATAGCAATTGGTCAAGGTATTACCTTTAAGCAAAATCAAGTTCATGGTACCTCTTTTACTTATGAAAAATACTCCTCCATTTTCATCTTTGTATGCTTGTTGATATCCGCATTCAAAATATTTACAATCAATTGATGCAAATTCATTTACAGATTCAATATATGCCACTCTTTTTGAGAAACCAGAAAATTCGCATTCTTCAAATCTTAAAGTTTCAACGGACTTAAAAACAAAATGCCCACCTAAACTTTTAATCTTGCAATTTTTAAATGTTATATTACCACACCCATTAAAGTTCCAGTCCTCTGATATTTCTATATCTACATTTTCAAAACATACCTCTTCTTCACAGTAAGCCACAGGATATGAAATCTCATATCCTGAAGTACCTTTAGGTGCATAAAAAAACTTTTTGTTAGGAGTATCAATTATAGCTCCAACGTAGTAATTCTCCATATATGGTTTAAAATTTAGTTCTTTAAGCTGATTATTATTAATTAATACTTTCGCCTCATTGTAATAAGATGATTCTTGGTACAATATAGATTTGGCTACTAATGATAGAAACTCCAAATCTTTTTTTGATATATGGCAAAGTTCAATTAATTCAACCAAATATTTTCTACTTAATTCAGATGATTTTTTCATTGCCAGTAGCAGGATCCCATCTAAAGCAAAATAATATTTTATTTTATTATCCTTCATAATTAGGAAGAACTCTTGAATATCATCTGCCGATATTTCCAATGCCATATACATATACTCTTCCATGGTCTTCTCTGCCTTCATTCCACTTATAATCCGCTTAAGATAAAGAAGCTGCATCTCTGAAGGTTCATTTTCATACTGCACTACGGTACATAAGACCTTTAAGTATAAGGTTTTAATATATTCATCTAAATTTACAAGTTCTTCATTTATAATAGAATAAATTTCTTCCTTCATTTCATCCATCAGGTTGCGAATTTCTTGAATTTTTTTATTCAGTTGATTATTTACTTCAGTCATTTCCTTTCCCTCCCCAAATACTAAATATAAAGCTTGCAAAGTTTTCTAAAACTTTTAATACTACTTTTCTTTTTCAAACAAACGTACTAACTCACCAGAGCAAGTATTTTGATTATTTACCAACTTTGTTACGGTATAATATCCTCCAATAAGAGCCTCTGTTAAATTTCTAGGTCTAATACATTTACAACCATTAAATGTATTATCCACAACAATAAACTTACTGATTATATTTACATTTAGTCCAAGAAAAACTGCAGTTGCACCAACATATGTAGCTAAAGATTCAATATAACAGTTAAGTAAAGTATTATTCTTCAGCAAAATAGAATTTATCTCTACTTCATTTTCTATGTAAAATACCCCTCCTCTTTCACCGCCTTTTTTACTTATGTAACCACATTTCCAATACCTGCAATTAACTAAAGCAAAATCATTGACAGACTTTATATATCCAACCCTATTTTTGAAATCATAAAATTGACATTCTTCAAATCTTATGTTGCCAACAGAATTAAAATTAAAAAAGCCCCCGGTACTTTTGATTTTGCAATTCTTAAAGGTAACCTTCCTACAGCCTCTAAACTTCCATTTGGTAGTTACTTCGATATCTAAGTTTTGAAAACATACCTCTTCTTCCTCATAAAGAACTGGATATGTTATCTTGCATTCTGTAAAATTTTTAGGTGCATAAAATGTCTTTTTACTCAGAGTGTCTACAACAGCCCCAGCATAATAGTTCTCAATGTAGGGTAAAAAATTAAGTTCTTTAACATTATCATTAAGCAATTTTTTTGCAACATCAAAATAAGTGGAATCTTGATACAATACTGATTTTGCTACCAAAGATATAAACTTTAAATCTTCTTTTGATATATCACATAGTTCAATTAGTTCTGCCAAATATTCACTATTTGCTTGCTCTGACATCATAATGGCTATCAATAAGATTCCATCTAAGGCAAAATAGTATTTAGCTCTATTACCTTTCATTATCATAATAAATTCTTGAAGGTCATCAGCTGAAATTTCCAAGGCCATACGCATATAATCTTCCATTGATTCCTCCACCTTCATTCCAGTTACAATACGTTTGAGAAAAAAAGCTGTTTTTCTGAAGGACTGCTTTCATACTGTACTATAGAACATAGAACCTTAAGGTATAATCTTTTTGTATATTCATCTAAAGCTAGAAGGTCTGAATTTACAATTGCATATTTTTCAGCCTTCATTTGACCAATTATTTTACATATTTCATCCGTATTTAACTGTGTCATATAAATCCCCCTAAATTGTACTGATTAATTTCATAAATTCCTCCGTATTTTTGCATACATTATTTATACATACATCCTTTTCCTCATCCTTAAACACTTCCATAATAACCTGAAGTAATTCATTTTTATATTCGCTTCCTCCTACTCTTTTATTCATTACTGGCTCCCTATCTTCAAGTAGGTTTTCAAGAATATCAAGAGCTCTCCCATCTGTTTTGATTCCTTTTTCTTTTTTATACTCCTCTAACAGCTGGAATGGATTTGTAATCTTATCCTTCAACAAATCTATTTCTGAATGTTCTGGCATTTCTATACCAACCATATCAGAAATGAATTTGATTTCTGTGAAAAATTCATCTTGCAATTTCTTAAGTTTTTCACTTATATTCTTAAGTTCATTAAGATTCTTTTTTGCCTCTTTAACCAGTAATTCTAATGGTTCAAGGATTTCATAATCTATTTCCTCTGCTGAAAGTTTTGTTATAGATGTATTTAGTCTTGTTAATTTTCTACTTTCTATATCTATCTCATCATCGTAGAACTCCTTACATCTAGCAAATATCACTTTGAAATTACGGGCAAAGTTTGATTCATAAAGTTGCTTGTTCCACTGCACAATCTGTTCCTTAATCTTTATAATATTTTTTTCAATAAAACTCTTTAATTTTTCATCTCCAACTTGTTCTAACCTGCTAGAGAAAGCAAATACATCTACATAACGAATGCCTTTAATATTAAGGGTAGATTTTATTTTATCTATTATTGATTTAAGATCTTCTAAATTCTTTTTATCTGCCTTATTTACAATAATCAGTTTTGGTATATCCTCACGGAGAGTCTTGATAAATTTTATATCTTCTTCTGTGATAGTCCCTGCATCGGACTGCAGGAACCACAGAATATAGTTACTAGAATTTAATTGTCCTCTTGCTATTTGCTCATCGGTTTTAGCAGAATACTTTTCTGAATCTGGCTTTGAGTATCCCGGTGTATCAAGAAAAGCAATATTTTCATACTGATGTAGAGGAGTTGAGAAAAAGATGCTTTCTAACACATGTCCTAAGGTTACCGCCTCAGTGACTTTTTCATCATCATCGTCTTCCAGCTCCCCAAATCCATGTACTATTTTCTTAATATCTCTAGGCTGCATTTTAACCTTTGTATCAAATACATTTATGCCCAATACTTCATGTTTCTCACCTTTTACAATGTAGGTTGGTACAGAAGTAGATGGATCAATATCTGCTGGTAACACAGACTTACCCATCAGGGAATTTAGAAAGCTGGATTTACCACTAGAAAATCCACCCCCTATAGCAACCACATTTTTCCCAATAAGCTTGTCATAAAGTATAAAATCACTAAATCTCTCATACTCTGATTTAAAATCCATATATAGTTCATAAAAGTCTTCCGGTGCATTTTGCTTCAAGGTGTCAGGTATCTTCTTATTGATAATTTCTTTAATTTTAGATAAATCTACCTTTAGTTGATTTACCGATGTATTTTGCTTAATAATACTACAAAGAAGCCCAAAATTATCTAATAGTTTCTCATATACTTCTTCTTCGTAAGCCATCCTTTATCTCTCCTATCCTTACCAAGTCATTGTTAATATCTATTAAAAGATTATCTTTTCTTGCTTTTTCATCATTTATCTTACTTCTTACATCTGCCATAGCCTTTTCAAGTGTTTCCCTTTGATTTTTTAATTCCTCCTCAATAGATTGGTTTACAAATTTTATCTGTTTTGAAATAGCCATTTCAATACTATTTCCTATATCCCTTAAAGTTTGAGGGAAAACCTCACTTCGAAGTTTCATTCTAATTTCATTTTTTACTTCTTCCCTTTTTTTGTTACCAATAATTTTCATAATAATGCCAGCAATTAATGCTAAAATAGGATTTCCAATTACTAATGCAGTTACCACTGCAACAATATTTGTTGTTATTCCCTTTTTTAATTTATCTAAATCAAAGTAAAAAGAAATAGGTATGTCGCCAATGGATTCACCGTTTATTGTATTGGAAACTTTCTTTAAATAACCTTCAACCCTTGGAATTAATCTTCGTTGAACACTTACAGTTACAGATCTTCTTATAACAGAGTTCAAATGCTCATTGATACTTTGCTTATTCATAACCATAGTCACTAGTGTGCTTTCTTCTGCTTCCATTGCACTTTTAACATCTGCCTTAATTTCTTCTATACATTCTGATATTTCAGCTTCAAACTCCTCCTGCTCCTTAGAGAATTTTGAATCTAACATAGATAATTGCTTCTTTAGTTTCTCCTCTTCTTCATCTAATTCAGATTCAGAAAGCTCCATGCTCTTAAGAGTTGTCTTAAGATAATTTTCTGTATTTTCAATGATAACAAGCACTGAATTTTTATATTTATTAGCTAAAATATCCTGTGATTTTTCCTGAAGCTCCTTGAGAAACCCCTCCAGTTCTTCAGCATTGCCTTGAAAACTACTTGTCTGGCAATATCTTAATTCTCTTTCTCCTATATACCTCTTCAGATTTGCCTTCAAATTTGCAAAGGTTAGGTCAAAATCATCATTTTTTTTATCGCACTTTGTAATAACAATACAAAGTGGCATATCATGAAGGCACAATTCCCTTAAAATATTTCCAATGCTACTGCGTACAATCATGTCATCTGCTGCGAAGGTAACAATATAAGCTAAACTTTGTGTCAAATAGTTATCAATTGCCTTGTTATGAATTTCAAATCCTGATTCAAAACCAGGCATGTCCACAATCATTATGTCCGGAATACCTTCAAGGAAACTGTTTCTTAATTTAATTCTGGCACTTTTTACTGTGTTAGCATCTGCTTCATAGTTTCTATAATCTTCTATAGCCAAAGACTCATAACTTCCATCATTTTTCGTAATTGTTACAGCTTCCTCTATCTGAGAATAAACAATTTCCGCTGGTATTGCTGTTTCAGGAGTTATGTCTTCTCTTAGGATTCTTCTACGATAGCCTAAAATAGTATTTATAAGTGCACTTTTACCAGTACTGAATTTTCCAATAACCGGTACGCAGACCTTACCATTTACCATTTCCTCTTTAAGCTTCTCCACAGCATCTGTTGATATTTGGTATGCAAGGTTCATTTTCTTTATTTCTTCTAATGCTAAAATAACTTTTTCCATACTAACTACCCCTTCCTATCAAAATCTATGAAATTTATCATTTTCAACTTACTTTTCTTCTTTTACTTGTACAACTTATACATTTTACTAATTTCTTCTTTCATCTCATTAACAAAGTTTTCTGGATATAAGGCTTTTACCTTGTTTCCTTGTGATAATAAAAACATATTTATGCCTGTTCCAAAGGTTTCTGCTTCGATAATAACCTTATTACCTTCTTTATCTACAACTCTGGCTGTTGGAATTTTATCTAAAATTGCCTGAATGGAATTACCAGTATATTCGAATTTAATTTTTCTATAATCTCCAGCAAACATAAATTGAATTTTGCTTCTTAGCTCTCCTTCATCAAAATCATGTTCCCTATCTATTTCAAATTGCTTTCTATGTTCAACTACATTTGTAATTCGATCCACACGATAATACAGAGGCTTCCAGTCATTTTCATCACACCTATATGCAATTAGATAGAAATAATAATCTGAAAAAGTAATTGCTACTGGTCTAAGCCTTCTTTCTACCTTCTCCCGATTCATTTTGTAATAAGTTACTGTTATTTCTATCTTTTTATTTATACATCTTGTCAATTGCCACAAATTATCAACAACACTTTTGCAATCATGTTTTACCTCATTGTAATGATACATTTCCTTCATTATTATTTTTTCAAGCATAGCTCTGTCGTTATATGAAGTGAATCTCTTTAATTTTGAAATAACTTCATAGAGTTCTATTTTATTAAAAGCTCTGCAACCTATCATCATTTTAATAATAGATATAAGTTCCTTACTAAGAAGAAAGTTGTCAAATTCAATATAATAAGACTTAGAGTTTCCTGCATACTTAAGTTCGGTATTCCCTACAAGTTCTCGATTTTCATATAAGAAATTCTTAACCTCGCCAATATCTCTTGAAATACTCCTTGTAGAAATACCATACTCATCAGCCAACCTTTTAACAGAGATACTTTCCCCTCTCATAGCTCTATAAAAGATTTCTAATACTCTATTTTTCTTAGTTCCTGCACCACTCATATCTCCTATCTCCTTTATTAATTGTCTGTATTTTAGCATTTCTACAGGACACACATCTGTCTCAGTAAAATAAAATTTAAAAAGGAGTTTTGCACAATTGAGTAAATTTCATATTTTATAATCATTGATTTTACTAACTTTTTTATTATTCAAAAAGGAAATTCACCCCAAAATGTCGAATATTTAAGTACCACCAAAAATACACAACAAAGAGGAGTGAATAC
>Ga0209537_1001820_pt1 | contig 22955 bp, 17 predicted proteins | sample BioPla4DNA1_FD_187698 | JGI IMG/M metagenome (GOLD analysis project Ga0209537, IMG submission 187698) | Biogas fermentation microbial communities from Germany - Plant 4 DNA1 (SPAdes) (version 2) | ecosystem: Engineered > Bioreactor > Anaerobic > Digestate | place: Bielefeld, North... | reverse complement strand
AGTCCCTGGATATGACTTGGCACCGATGGCACTGTACCAATCCGCTCCCTTTTCCAGTATGGCAGGCAAATTAGCAAAAGTCTCGACATTGTTTACGATAGTCGGTTTATTCCAGAGTCCGATTACCGGTGGATAAGGCGGTTTGAAGCGGGGTTCACCCCGATGCCCTTCAATAGACTCAATTAGAGCACTTTCTTCGCCGCATACATAAGCACCGGCTCCCATACGTACTTCTATATCGAAATCACCTAAACACCCTTTGGCTTTGGCTTGTTCAATGGCTACATTAAGTTTTTCTACAACATATGGATATTCCCCCCGGCAGTATATATAGCCCTTTTTAGACCCGATAGCATGGGCGCAGATGGCCATACCTTCCAAAACGCTCTGAGGATCATTTTCCATGATGATCCTGTCTTTATAAGTACCTGGTTCCCCTTCGTCCGCATTGCATACAACATATTTTTCTTCTACCCCGGTATTATAGGCAAAAGACCACTTGGCTCCGGCGTTGAAACCAGCTCCTCCCCGACCACGCAGACCGGATTTCCTTACTTCATTGATTAAGTCAGTCTGGCTCATGCTACGGGCTTTTTCCAGACTCTTGTATCCTCCCGCATTAAGATAATCATCAATATTCAGCGGGTCGATTTTTCCATAATTGCGCAGTACGATACGCTTTTCCTCAGCCACAAACATTTCCCTCCTTTCCTAATTCTATTGACATTCCGATAATATGCCGGTTAATTTTTCCGGAGATACATCCACATAGGGTTTGCTGTTAATCGTAATAACTGGTGTAGCTTGGCACTGTCCTACACATTCCGCAAACTCCAAGGTGAACTTGCCATCGGCAGTGGTTTCACCCATCTTTATTCCTAACTGTTGTTCCAAGGCATTCACCACTTCTGCTGCTCCAGCCACATGACAAGGAGCACTTTCGCATATACGAATCACATAACGACCTCTCTTGCCGACCTTAAAATAAGAATAGAAGGTAGCCACTCCGAAGGCCTTTGCTTTGGAAACACCGAAAACCTTAGCAGCCTGGTCGATAGCATCCTCCGGAATATAATTGTATTCCCTCTGTAAAGCATGATAGGCCTCTATTATGCCCCCCGGTAAATCCTTATACTTTTCGATGATGTTAAGATAATCAGACATCTGCACTTTTCACCTCCCCACACGGTTCAGTTATTATTCAATAGTTAAATCGGCCCTATAGTCTGTTAGCAATATCACTTTGACCTGTTCTCCCGCCTTTATTAGCCCGCCGCCAGGCGGTAGATCAATAAGCGCATTACATCCTAACCACGACCGTATCATACTAGGCTTTTGTCCAGGGAGCACTTCTACTTCCCAACTGTTATCGTGCCAGTTGGCCTTTCCCCGTACAAAACGCCGTGTACCTGTTTTCTTGGGAAATCCGTTTCGACATTTGGCCATAACCTGGCGGCAATACCAAGGTAATCCCTGGAGACTGCGTATTACTGGCGCAGCATAGAGATGATAGTTTACCGCGCAAGCCCCCGGATTTCCTGACAGTGACAACAATAGGCAATTACCAAGTTTGCCAGCCCCAGCATGGCTGCCTGGTTGAATGGGGATACCCCAAAATATGATTTGGGCGCCTACATCTTCCATTAACAATCGGCTGTCGTTTTCCCCATTTTGATAAGTTCCTCCCACCAGGAGTATAAGCTCGGCTTGGGTGGACAACTCTTCTACCAGAGTGTCCATAGACATAGGGATATCATATAAGTAATACAAAGATACCACGATACCACCCTGCTGACTGATAAACCCTTTTAACATGGGGCTATTACTGTCTCGCATTTGTCCGATGGCAGGTTCGATTCCAGAGGGAACAATGTTATCTGCCATGTTGATGATGGCTACTCGCGGTCTTTTTACTACTTCAACTTTATTAATTCCTACTGCGGCTAAAAGACCCAGAGCTGCAGGATCTATTAAGGTACCTGCGCCCAACAACTGATCGTTGCAGGCAAAATCTTCGCCAGCAGACTTAATGTTATCTCCCGGCTTGACCTTACCCAGCAGACGAAGATACTCCCCTTCCACAATGACCTTTTCATGAGGAATGACAGCTGTGGTTCCTAGGGGCAAAACTTCACCAGTATCAACTGCCATAGCTTGCCCATCTTCCAGAGTCGCCAAAGAAAATTCCTTGATTGGCTTACTGTCATGCAGCCTATACTTTTCACTGTCATTGCCGTCATTTTTTCCGAGAGCATATCCATCTACAGCTGATTGAGCATGGGGCGGCAAATCTTGACTGGCATACAGAGTATCGGCCAGAACCCGTCCCAGTGCATCAGTAGTAGCAACCATTTCGTACTGTAGGGAGGGCAAGTTATCCTGTAACAGCTGCCAAGCTTGCTCCAAGCCAATACCTTCGTTCAATACCTGATACCTCCTAAAATGGGCTACTCTTGCCGAAGGAACAATTAGGGAAATGACACGACCGGCATTCTTGACAGAGACCGCCATGTCCCAGAGCAACAACGTCAGCCCGGGAAATGCGCTCACCTGCAAAAATCCTCGGCAACACTAAATCCAAAGTTGTCACCTTATTGAACAAAGCCCCGCCGGGTACTCCGCAAATAGGAACCTGGTTTAGGTAAGCTAGCATAAAGTGAGCCCCTGGTAATACCGGAGCACCATGAAAAACTACCTGTGCACCGCTGATGCGAATGCCTCGGGGCGTGGCATCATCTGCATCTACAGACATACCACCTGTTACCAGAATTAACTGAGCTCCGTCAGCCATAAAATTACTAATTTCTGAAGCAATTAGTTCCGGATCATCAGTCACTATGGTCTGTCCCATCCATCTTCCGCCAAAGTCCTCGATCTTTGGACGCAAGATGTCACCGAAACCATCGCGGATTAATCCGGTACTTACTTCGCTACCAGTGGTTATTACACCCACCCTTAAAGATTGAAAGGGTTTAATCTCCACTAAGGGCAGGGGCTGACTGGCCAGTTGTTCGGCCTCCAGTAAGAGTTCTTTATTAATAGCCAGTGGTATTATTCTGGTTCCTGCAACAGTCTGGTTTTCCTTGACTACTGAGTTATTGTGCAGAGTAGCAAAAATAATACCATCGCAATTGTTGAGCTGCTGTAGTTGATTAACTCTAATTTTTAATAATCCCGGTACGGCTGCTTTAAGGTTAACCCGGCCTTGACTAGGCTCGCTAATGCTGACCCCAGAACCTGAAGCAGCACGAGCCAGGCTTACCGCTGCATCATCTTCATGAACTAGATGACCGTCAGCATCCCACACGTATATATGTTTTTTGCCCAAACGAAGCAGTCGGGTTATATCCTCATCCGTAACTATATGCCCCCGCTGAAAGGCCCTGCCCTTGGCCTTGCCAGGCAAAATTTCCGTAATATCATGTGCGAGTGGTAAACCTATAGCCTCTTCAATGGCCACTTTACGCATTAGCTACCTCCGGTATCTTTTCTATTTTGACCGCACAAACCTTGTACTCACCAGTTCCAGTGACAGGATCCAAAACATGGCTGGTCAAAGCATTAGTAGGAGTAGCCGAATGATGGAAAGACATCCATATCATTCCCGGCTGCACTCGATCGGTTACTCTAACAGCGGAAACAACTTCTCCACGACGGGATATAATCTTCACTTGCTTGCCAGTAACCAATCCTAATTTTGCTGCATCATCCGGATGGATCTCAGCCATTTCTTTATCCCAGACACTGGCAATTCCAGGTGAATAGGGAGTAGTAACATTATAATGATAGAGAATACGTCCCGTTGACAGCAGGAATGGGTATTCTTCATCCGGCATCTCTCCAGGTGGAATATGATCGGATGGCTGGAATAACCCCAATCCACGGGTGAACTTGCCTTTGTGGAGATAAGGGGTTCCCGGATGATCTTCACTGGGACAAGGCCACTGTAAAGAGCTGTTTTCTAGACGCTGATAATTGATTCCTGCCATTGATGGAGTCAAAGAGGCCATCTCATTCCATATCTGGCCGGGATGTTCATAATCCATAGGGAATCCTACCCGGGTGGCCATCTCACAAATGATCTGCCAGTTGGCCTTACCAGGAATGGGTTCTATGGCTTTACGGACTCTTTGTACCCGCCGTTCCGTGTTGGTGAAGGTCCCATCACATTCAGCAAAACTAGCTGCCGGCAGAATTACATCAGCATATTCAGCAGTTTCGGAAAGGAATAGTTCCTGCACAACTAGAAAATCAAGCTTCTCCAGTGCAGCCCGGATGTGATTACTGTTGGGATCAGTCAGAACCGGGTTTTCACCCAGAATATACATAGCTTTGACCTTGCCCTCATAGGCTGCGTCAAACATTTCCGGAATCTTTAAGCCCACATTAGCAGGAAGTGATGCTCCCCAACCTTTTTCAAACTTCTGGCGAATTTCGTCGTTGGTAACGGCTTGATAACCAGGATACACATTGGGTAAAGCTCCCATATCACATGCACCCTGAACGTTATTCTGGCCGCGCATGGGGCATACTCCTGTACCAGGACGACCTAAGTGTCCGGTTAGCATAGCCAGATTAGCAATGCTCATGACGTTGCGAGTTCCACAGATATGTTCGGTAATACCCAGAGTATAGAAAATCATAGCTTTATCAGTAGTAGCATAGAGACGAGCTACCGCATAAAGGTCACCCACCGGAATCCCCGTTAATTCAGAGACGTACTCCGGAGTATAGCTCTCCACTGTTGCTTTAAGGGCTTCATAATTTTCGGTACGTTCAGCAACGAATTCTTTATTTTCTAAACCTTCTTTGATAATGATGTGCATTAAGCCATTTAGAAGTGGTATATCAGTACCGGGCTTCAGTTGCAGCCAATGATCTGCTTCATCAACTAGATCAATACGACGAGGATCACATACAACCATCTTGGCTCCTCGACGGGCAGCCTGTCGCATTTTGTATCCGATAACTGGATGGGCTTCAGTGGCATTAGTTCCAATTAAGAACAGGAGTTCTGCTTCATCGGTGATTTCATTGATAGGGTTAGTCATAGCGCCGCTTCCGAATGTAGTGGCCAGACCGGCCACAGTTGGCGCGTGTCAGGTACGGGCACAGTGGTCTACATTATTAGTTCCCATATATGCCCGGGTAAATTTCTGTACCAAATAGTTTTCCTCGTTGGTGCAGCGGGCTGAGCTTAAAGCCGCAAATGACTCAGGACCATATTGTTCCTTGATACTGTTAAATTTCTCGGCAATTAAATCGTAAGCTTCATCCCAGGACGCTTCCACAAACTGCCCATTCTTTTTAATCAATGGGGTGGTAAGACGTTTTTCGTTATAAATGTAATCCCAGCCGAAACGCCCCTTAACACACAGCATACGGCCATTAACCGGGGCATCCTCAGCGGATAAAACCCCTATAACTTTACCGTCCTTTACGGCCAGATCAAAATTACATCCAGTTCCGCAGAAGGGACAAGTTGTGCGTACTTTTTCAATATCCCACCGTCTTGCCTGTCCGGCCATGGATTTCTCAGTCAAGGCCCCGGTGGGACAAACTGCTACACACTGACCGCAGAATACACAGTCTGACTCAATGTAGGGTACGTCTCCGGCGGTGGTTGCCTTGCGGTTAAAACCACGGTAGAGATAGGACAAATTATCCTGCCCAGTCATTTCTTCACAGGCCCGTACACAGGCACCGCAAAGAATACACTTGTTTAAATCCCGGATTATAAAGGGATTGCTGTCATCAATAGCATAAGCATGTTGCTCTCCTGTGAAAGGGCTTTCTTTCACATTGTAGCGATAGCAATAATCCGCTAGTTTGCAATCGCTCATTTTATCACAGGTCATGCAGTCTAGGGGATGATTAGCTACTAGGAGTTCCAGAATAGCTTTGCGTGCTTCAACAACAGCTGGTGATTCGGTCTGTACTTCCATGCCTTCCGTTACGGGAGTAACGCATGAGGCAGGCAGTAAACGGTTGCCTTTAACCTCTACCACACATAAACGACAGGCTCCCATCAGACTTAAATCGGGATCATAACACAGGCGAGGAATATCTATGCCTATCATTTCTGCAGCCTGTAAAATAGTGCTGCCTACCGGAGCTTCAACCTCCTTTCCATTAATAGTTAACTTCACCCTCTGCAAATTCACCACTCCTTCCAAAATTGTCATATGCCTAAAAAAACTCCTCGATAGACAGGAGTTTTCCTAGATCAACCGCTTTATGGGTTACCTTTTGGATTGACAGGCTCCTTAACCAAAGCATAAGAGGCATATTGTTTTTCAGTTTTTTACCTTTTATAACAGCCAGAGTGAGCTCCGTGTTAAAAGCAGTTTTTATCAACAATCTGGTCGGCTTAGTGACTGATTAACAAATCAATACACGCCGTATCTGTCCATAATGCCCATCAAACTTTTTTATATATTATAAATATAATACGCGTCTTAATAAATAATGGCAATTTCCTTCATTACCATCCATTATATTAAGAGTCAAAGCTCCAACCATGACTTTAACCTAGGTTCAATTAGGCCGATACAACTCCGTACCAGTCACATCAAAACGTAAAAAGGGTATTCTTTTAAGCGCAGTCAGATATTTATGAGCCCTGTGGTAGTCAGCATGCCATTCCTCTCCCCGCACTGAATCTGTATCGCTAACCACCACAGTGTAGGACAGATAAACTAGTTTGACTTATCCAGCACAACACAAACCATGTTTCACCGGTACTCAATTACCAAACAGATTAGCAATCGACTATTTGTTTTTTCACTACGCTACGGAATATTATTAGACAGCAAAAAAAAGCACGGCGCAACATACCGAGCTTAGTTTACATACATTAGCTAGCTCATCCCTACGGGACACGTTTTCCATTATGCTACCACTGAGCACTTCGCGCGCAATAGTTATGTAATGCTTTAATTCTGATGTAGTCTGACGATAATTCCTGGCGCGATTCATAATGCTTTGGTACTGCTCCTTTTCTGGCTATGCTGCTTCTCTATTTATAACCTTTATGGGCCCCATAACGCAAATTGTCTATCCTCTTGTCGGGCTAATATTGGTGACCAGAGCCAATTTATGTGCATTATTTGCATAATATCTCCCTTTTTAAGGCATGTCCGTTTTTCGTGTAATATAACTACTTTTGATGATATTTATTATATGCCTTTATTTTGGGAGAATATTGGCGTGATTAGTGCTAAAAATTGTCCATTGCATATCTTTAATTCTTATGGGGTTGGGCGCTCTAGGGATATACTATATGCTATTAGAATCTACACTTCCTGCTGGATCTGAATGTGGTAACTGTTATAATTTGGATGCAATTAGCCGGACTAGCTCCAACGTAACCAGGCTCTAAGGCGTTCCAGTAGATAACCGACCCTAAACAGCATTACTACTGTAAATTTATTGCGCACCTGTAACTCACGCCACAAGCTGATTAAGAATACCAAGGCTACTAAGGTAGTCAACATCTCTGATAGAGAAAAAGCCAACCATACCCCATTTAAGCTGTAGTAGTGAGGAAGGAACAATAGCAGGGGTAAAAAGAACACCACCTGGCGGGTCATAGACAGCCACATAGCGGTAAAGCCTTTTCCCACAGCTTGCAAGACCGTATAAAGAATGACCAAGGGCCCCACAAAGGGTAAAAACAGAGTCGCCATCTGCATACAGGTAACTCCCACTACCGTAAGCATGGGATCCTGGGAAAAAAACTGCATTACCCACACGGTCTTATACTGCAATATTGCCCAGGCTGTGCCCATGAAGAAAAACGCCAGGATGGCAGATTTTATAATAGTTTCTTTCACCCTATCATACTGCCGGGCTCCATAAGCAAAAGCAGCAATGGGCATGGTCCCTTGCGCCAATCCATGAACCGGCATATGGGCTAAAGACCTTATCCGCATAAAAATGCCTAGAGCGGCCACTGCCGTATAGCTGTAACCAGTCAAAGTCCGGTTAATAATGGTTAAATTCATTACTGACACCAGTTCCATTATCATGGCCGGAAAACCCACCCGATATATTTCTGATACTACCCGCAGGCTAGGCCGGAAGTTGGCTCGGGACCAAGTAAGCTTGGATATCTTTCGTTTGGCCAGAGCAATTATTACCACCGTAGTTACCATCTGGGAAAGCACCGTGGCAACTGCCGCACCATTCAGCCCCAGGGCGGGCATCCCTGCCCACCCAAATATAAAAATGGGATCGAAGACAACATTCAAGGAAATGCCTAATAAGGATATGACCATAGGTATAAAGGTGTTGCCTTCGCCCTGAATGATATTACCCAGGGTCATAGGCAAAAATGTAAACAGTGATCCCCATAGAATAATTTGCATATATTCTCTGCTGAGAGCAAAAGTTTCCGGCGTGCTTCCAAAAATGATTAGCCAAGAATCAATATAATGTAATCCCAGACCCACCGACAATCCGCCATATATGAAGCTGATCACGACGCCATGCCAGGCCACATTGTCAGCGAGTTTGACATTGCCGCTCCCCAGAGTTCTGCCAATCAATGATGTCAAACCAACTCCTGTAGCGGAAGAAACGGAAATAAGCAGTATTTGTAAAGGAATGACCAGGGTTAAGGCCGCAAAAGACAGCGCTCCCAGTTTAGCCACGAAAAAGGTATCTATCAGACTGAACAACGAGTAAATGATCATCCCGGTAGTAGTCGGCAGGGAAAGCCGAAAGAGCAATTTGGCCACACTATCCTGCAGCATGTTAACCGGTCGTATGATAATCCCCCCTCTTTCAGGCTTATGAAAACCAGAGCGTAAATAGTCTTACTAGAGCCCGTAAGAGGATAAAGCAGAATCCGGATTAGGCTATGCCCAATCCGGATTCTGCTTTTAGGGAGAGTATAATTATAGATTCTAATCTACAAACAGAGAATCAATGACATCTTTATATTTTTCATTTACTACTTTTCTTTTTATCTTTGAGGTAGGGGTTAGCTCCCCGGTTTCCTGAGTGAATTCCACCGGGAGAATAGCGAATTTCTTGGGTTTTTCCACCTGCCCCAGGTCCTTGGTTTGATTATCTATGCGTTCCTGGTAGAGTTTAACAACTTCCGGATGTTTCACCAGTTCTTCCCGGCTGGAATAGGTAATGCCTTTTTTCTCTGCCCAGGGTTCCAGAGCTTCAAAAGACGGTACTATTAAAGCAGCCACATACTTTTGGCCATCTCCTACAGCAGCAGCATTCTCAATAAAGAAGTCTTCCTTTAATAGGGTTTCAATCATCTGCGGGGCAACATACTTGCCACCCGAAGTCTTAAACATATCTTTGATACGGTCGGTTATTACTATAAAACCATCTTCATCAATGTGGCCTTTGTCACCGGTCTTTATCCAGCCATCTTCCGTAAACATCTGCGCGGTTAACTCAGGCTGTTTGTAATAGCCCTGCATCATGCTGGGTCCCTTGGCCTGAATCTCGCCTTCCTCAGATATCCGTACCTGCATTAAGGGTACTACCGGCCCACAGGTACCAAATTTATTCCGTTCCGGATTAGACACACAGATGACGAAACACTCGGTTAAACCATATCCTTGCAGCAGGTATACCCCGGCATTATAGAAGAACTCAGATATTTCTCCCGAGAAAGCTGATCCCCCGCAGTTGTATACCTTAGTACGTCCTCCGAAGACGGCTCGTATTTTGGACAAAACAGCTTTGTCAGCCAGCTTATACTTTAAGGCCAGTCCGGCAGGAATAGGCTGATGCTTCTTCTTCAGTTGTTCCACCTGTCCGCCTATTTTCAGCGACCACCAAAACAGCTTTTGTTTCATGGGCTTGGAGTTATTAATGTTTTCTACCAGGGTAGCATGAACTTTCTCCCACAGCCTGGGTACGCTGCACATATAGTGAGGTGCTGATTCCTGGAGAAATTCCATCATGCGTTTGGTGTCATGGCAGTAATCCACCTGGGCATTGTTCATCAAAATAAAGTAGCTCCAGGCGCGTTCGAAAACATGGGAAAGGGGTATAAGAGCCAAATTGACATCAGTTTCCTCAGGTTTGATATGATAACCAGTGCCAAACAGCATGGCAAACCAGTTTTTGTGGGTCAGCATGACCCCTTTAGGTGTTCCAGTAGTTCCTGAAGTGTAAATCAGAGTAGCCAAATCCTCGGAGTCAAGGCGAGAAATTCTTTCTTCTAGGGCCTTTTCCTGACCAGCTTTACGTCCCATCTCCATGAAATCTTCCAGATACATTACCTTGTCACTGGGAGTAATTTTTATGGCAGGGTCAAAGGCAATAACCATCTGTAAATGGGGAGAGACTCCCAGGATGGTCATGGCCTTATCATACTGATCCTGGTTCCCTACAAATAATACCCTGATCTCAGCATGATCAATGATGTATTCTGCTTCCTTAGCAGAATTGGTACCATAAATAGGCACTGAGACTGCTCTTGCCGTATAGGCTGCATAATCAGCTACTGCCCACCAAACTGAGTTATTAGCAAAAATGCCAACAAACTCACCTTCTTGAATCCCTACAGCCAACAGCCCTTTAGCAGTGGAGTCAATCATATCCCCAAACTGAGCCCAGGTATAGGCGATCCACTCATCATGAGGCTTATGGCGTACGGCGATTTTGCTTTCTCCATATTTGGCTACACGGCTTCTTACCATTAAAGCAAGGTGTTTTTCTTTGGCTAAGTACTTCTCAAACTCTTGTTCGTATTCCTGTAAAGTCTTTTCCATCAAGCCATCTCCTTTCCCTATTTACGCCTTCATCGGCATACGATGACCTATTACTACCTTAATTGCTACATCAATACCGCCCAAGCCTGTCATTACCACGAAAAATACGTCCTTACCTGCAGCTGACCTTAATAGCGAGTGCTAATGACATGTTGTCCTTGCAGAGGGCTTTGGCGTTCTCTGCCAGAGGCTAAAGCCTCCTCACCCTGCCCTTTATCCAGTTGCTGGCACTATTTGGACCTATCACCACCTTCATTGAGAGCCTTGACATAGCTTACAAACATTTTCTGAAAGTGGTGGGCCAACTCATCAAAAGGCACCGTGTCTGGAAACACCAGGCGGTGATACACCAAACCATTTAAGAATATATTGGCCACCAATGCCAGTTCAGGCTCCAACTGTAATCCTTCCACAAAGGTATTGCCGTAGTATTTGTCTGCTTCGGTCATCACGGCAAAAAACTCCTGCGATTCGCTGAAGCGATAATAATCCACGGATAGCAGAACTATATCCTGAAAATATTTTTCATTATCGCGGACATAGTCAACAAATACCTGCAAACGTTTTTCAATAGGATCATCGGCTTGAATGTCATCAAGAACCGCTGATGAATCACGTCGGCTGGCCATGTGGAAAAGCTGTTCCAGAAGGGACTTTTTAGAAGGGAAATAATGATATAGGGTACCGGTGGATACCCCTAATTCTTCGGCAATCTGTCGCATGGTCACATCCAGATAGCCTTGGTGGGCAAACATCTCGAAATATTGATGCAGCAGCTTTTCCCGGTATGCTTCATGATCTATAATTTTAGGCATTATTACACTCCCTGTCCTCATCTAAGCCATAAACAATGTGATAGAGCTGCTTATTATATTTCACATGTTCGATATAAAATAGCTCATTCCTTCCTTTTCGAAGTAAATATTTTTCATGTCAATTATTGGCTTTCGTAATTATTTGCCGGGTCCAGATAGGTTTGGATTTTGAAAGCACTTCCGGTACTGGTGCAGCGTACTGCACCGTGCAGATCAGTACGGTATACTCTGGTACCCTGTGCGGTCAGTTCCTGCAATACTTCCGGATGAGGATGGCCAAAGTGATTGTTGCCCACAGATATCACTGCTGCCTGTGGGCTGCAGTCAGCATAAAACCCTCCCACCAATGATGACCGACTCCCGTGATGGGGTACTTTTATCAGGTCACAATGTAAAAGCGATTTATGTGCTACCAGTTCCCGCATACCTTCCTGGTCCAGGTCGCCCATCAAGAGTACTGAGCTTGAACCATACCGGCACCTTATTACTAAAGAGTGGTGATTGTTATCGGGCACTGTATCTTTCTCATAGTGGGGGTATAGTATCTCCAGATAGAAGCCTGGCTCTATTCTCACCACCTGCCCAGCTTGCAGGGGGAGTAAGAGAATAGATTTTAGGCGGGTTTGCACAAAAGTACTCTGATAATCCGGAGAATGCTGTAAGGACCTGGGAAAGGCAAACCGTTTCACTTGCATCTGTCCTATTACTTCATTCAAGCCTAAAAGGTGGTCACTGTCGGGATGGGTGTTTATAACCAGGTCCAAGTTATTGATGCCCCGGTGACGCAGGTAAGGTATTACCTTCATATCCCCTACCTGGTAAAATTGGCTGCCGCCCCCGTCAACCAGTATAAAACGTCCCCGGGGGGATTTTATAAGCGCAGCATCGCCTTGGCCTACATCAATGAAAACAATTTCCATTGTTCCTCGCTCCCGCCAGGAAGGTGGCCATAACACGGAGGTTAGAAAAACAATCATCAGGATTGTTCCCACCCGCCATGCATAACCATAATAATCATGGGAAACCGGCCAGGCCACTAGTATAAGCAAGCCTATATAATAAGAGACTATGGGTAAAACTCCCGGTGTAGCCACCCATAGTACACCACCGGGCAGTGCATTACAAAAATGAGTGGCCCAAAGAATCAGTTCTATTATCAGGCCAGCTGGAAATAAACATATGCTGGCCAAGAGAGGAATTAACACTAAAACCAAAGCCAGAAATCCAAGCATGACTACAGCTCCGGATAAATAAGTGACTAATAGATTGGCCAGGATGGAAACCGGTGAAAGCAGGTTAAAGTAGTACGCAATAGCCGGTATGACCGACAACTGGGCACAAAGGGGCACCAATACAGCATCGACGGCTAAACCGGAATAAGGTATGCGCTGGCGAAGCAGGGGAAATAGATAGACCAAACCCCAGGCAGCCAGAAAGGAAAGCTGAAATGATATGGTGAATAAGGCATGGGGATCAAATATCAATATCACCAGGCCGGCTATACCCAGACTGTTAAGCATTTGATGAGGCCTGCCTGAATAATAAGCTAAAAGCCCCATTCCTCCCATTATAGATGCTCTTATTACCGGTATAGGCCAGGAAATCAAAGTTCCATATACTAACAGCAGTATGATTCCCGCCATCAGCTTATAAAACCGCTTAGCTCCCAGCAAAGAAGTAAGCCAGCCGGAAAGCAGCAGTAAAAAACCCACATGCAGCCCCGATACTGAAAAGAGATGTACTATGCCGGTTCTTTGAAACTCATCGTATAGTTGGGGATCAATACCATCAGTATCACCCAACAACATCCCGCGCAGTATGACTGCTTCCTGGGCGGTTAAATAATGGTCGGTCAGCTGGTACATGCGAGCGCGATAGTTGTTTATCAATCCCTGCCAGCCATTAGCCTTTTCAATTTTCTGTACATCTTCTTCTTTTTCAATGGACAGCAGGTAGTAAATTCCCTGATGATACAAGTACTGGCGGTAATCGAATTCGCCGGGATTGCCAGCTTTATGAGGTGGTTTAATGGTTCCTTTCAGCCAGAGGCGGTCTCCTTTTTCAACGGGAAGTGAGAAGTAGGTTGTTACCTGGTATCGTTTATGATAACGGTTTTCCTGGTCGGTAGCCAGTATAAAACGGGTACGCTCATCGTCGATTTTAGGGATAGAAACAACGGTGCCCACCACTGTGGTACCGCTTGTCTCAGGCAACTGGTCAGGAAGTGGGGTCAATATGGGGTAGTAAAATGCCAGGGCCGCCAGCAATAATGCCGCCCATCCCAGAGGATACTGGCGCCCCGGTTTTAGAAAAAATAGCAGTAATAATACAATAACCAAGGGTAAAACATACCACCATACCCGGTAATATGCCATAACAATGGCTACTGCTATACAAACAAACGCAATAAACCAGGGATGTTTATAAACTACTTCCTGTTTATTATCGGCAGGATCGGTCATTATTTCACATCAATTTGGTCCTTAATATCAGCAAAACGCTTTTCACCGATACCGCTAACATTGCAGAGATCTTCAATGGTGCGGAAGGGACCATTATTTTCCCGGTACTCTACTATTCTCTTGGCTAAAGTGGGACCTATACCGCTGAGATGCTCCTCCAACTCAGCCGCACTGGCCCTATTAATATTCACTTTGCCGCTGGATGATACACCGGGCGATAAAGACATGGTAACTGTAGGCTCCGGCTGCTCCCCTACAGCGGGAACCAAAATAGTCTCTTCATCAAACATGACCCGCGCCAGGTCCAAATGGCGCATGTCAGCAGTCGGCTTAGGTACAGCTTTTTCCAAAGCTTCATGGACCCTGGCTCCAGCGGGGAAGCTGTATACATTGGGGTATTCCACTTCTCCAGTAACATATATTACTATTATCTGAGGTTCTTCAGAGATTTCTTCTTGAACTTGGGGCAGAGTTTCAGTTTCTAGTACTTCGATGCTATCGGCCATGCTCTGACGTTCCCGGTATGAGCCATAAAATGAACCTAACCCAAAAGCAACTACCAACACAATCAGGGCTACTGCCATCAAACGCCTGTCAAATTCCCACATAATTTATCACCGATGACTATTTCGTCATAATTTGATATTTTCCTTCGTTGTTATTCATGGCTTGTTTTTTTCTATGGTTTATCCAGCTGAGTGCAAAAAGGAGGCCCTGGTTTTTGGCGTTCAGCACCTTTATACGATGCAAAATATTTCATATTCGTAATTTTATGTTGACAACATTACCAGCATAAAACTACCATAGAGGTAGTTATATACCTAGAATTCATTGCAGAAGGTAATTACAATGACTTAGTAGTTAGACGCTGCAGATGCCGTTGAAACATATACCTTTGAAAGGAGGGCAGTAACTTATTTAAGCAGGTAATCAAAGTAGACTATATAGATTGTCAGGCAGGCTGCCAATAAGTAAAAGTGAGACCTTCCTGAAAGCCAGAAAACGTTCTAACTAAGGAGGCCAAAGTAAATGGCTATTGTTGAATGGAAGAAAGATGATACAGTTGCCGTTATGATAATGAACAACGGTGAAAATGTGAACAATCCTGAATGGGCGACAGCTATGATAGCGGTATACAATGAAATCGAAGCTGACGAGGAAGTTAAGGCTCTAGTTTTAACTTCCAGTGATCCCAAGAATTTTTGTTTAGGTGCAGATTTGAAGTGGGTAGCTGAACACATGCAGGCTGGAGATTGGGAAGCGATCAGTAAATGGCTGTACGGTAATGGAGAGGTATTTAGAGCGCTGATGATGGCCCCTTTCCCTACTATTGCTGCTATTAATGGCCATGCCTTTGGCAACGGCGCCATGCTGGCCGGATGCTGTGATTTTCGTTTCATGAGGGCAGATCGTGGTTACATGTGCTTACCGGAAATAGACACAGGTATTCAAATCGCCCCTTCTATGCTGGAATGGATGAGTACTATCATACCCGATCATCTCTTTAAGAGAATGCTGCTGTCCGGTGATAGGATTACCGCATCAGAGCTGGAAAAGAACCACGTGATTATCAAAGCTTGTGCCAATGCGGAAGAAACCCTGAAGGAAGCCATCGCATTTGCAAAAACCTTTAATAAACCAAGAAAAAATATGCGCGAAATGAAAATCAGAGCTTACAAACATATTATTGATAAGATGGAAAAGGAAGATCCCGAATACTTCGATTATAAACCCGAACGCGTCAAAATGGGCCAAATGCCCGTCTTTATGGCCACACCATAACGTAAACTATTAGCCATTTATGAACGGAGGTTTTATGGATGAACAATCTGCTGCTCAACCCCAAGAAGTATAGAGACCGGGGGTATCCGGACGAGAAGTCAAAAGAAATTATGCTCAAAACCATTGAATGGTTCGAGAATAAGGGGCTGGCTGAGCAAAAAGAACAGTACCACAATCGGGAGTTTGCTGAAGACTTTTGGAAATTCGTTACTGAAGAAGGTTTTTTTGAAACCCTATTTCTGCCCAAAGGATATGGATCTGATCCCAACCAGTATTACAGTACTTATCGCATGTACGAGTTCTCGGAAATCTGTGGCTTCTACGGGGCAGCTTACTGGTACTGCTACCACGTATCCGCATTGGGCTTAAATCCTGTTCTCATGGGTGATAATGAAGAAGCCAAGCACAGAGCCGTGGCCAAATTAAAGGAAAATGCCTTCTGCGCTTTCGGGCTTTCGGAAAAAGAACACGGTGCTGATATTTATTCTACCGAAATGACCTTGACTCCTAAGGGAGATGGCACCTACGTGGCTAACGGCAGCAAGTATTATATCGGCAACGGCAACGTAGCCAGTACTGTTTCCGTATTCGGCAAAATGGCTGATACCGGTGATTACGTATTCTTCGTAGTTGATGCCAATCATCCCAACTACAACCTGGTAAAGAATATTGTGGACTGCAATCAGCAGTTTGTAGCCGAATTTGAGCTCCATGATTATCCTATCACTGAAAAGGAAATCCTCACTGTTGGTCCCAAAGCCTGGGACGATATGCTCAACACTATCAATGTATGTAAATTTAATATTGGCTCCGGTGCCACAGGTATTGTGACCCATTCCTTTTATGAAGCTATCAACCACGCTTCTCACCGGGTACTCTATGGCCAAAAAGTTACTGAGTTTGCTCATGTCAAAAGACTCTTTATGGATGCCTGGCTAAGGCTCATTGCTATGAAGCTATTTGGCCTCAGAGCTACTGATTACATGAGAGTAGCCAGCGAAAATGACAAACGCTACCTGCTCTATAACCCCATTATGAAAATGAAAGTAGCCATCCAGGGCGAACAGGTTCATGAACTGCTGTGGGATATAATTGCTGCCAAAGGCTTCGAAAAAGATATGTATTTCGAACAGGCGGTTGCCGAGCTAAGAGGTTTCCCCAAGTTGGAAGGCACCCGTCATGTAAACATGGCTCTAATCGCCAAACTAATTCCCAGCTACATGTTTATGCCAGCTGAATTTGAAGAAATAGGCAGAATAACCGACGACCGCGATGATACTTTCTTATTCAACCAAGGTCGCACCAGAGGCTATGCCAAAACCAAGTTCCATGATCATATGATTGCTTATAACAGCCTGGCTCATCTGCCCAATGTAAAGCTATTTATCGAGCAAATCAATGCCTACAAAAACTACTTAATGGTCTCCGGCCAGGATTTGGCCAAACAGATGCAGGACTTTGATTACCTGCTGGCCGTTGGCGAACTGTTTACTATGGTGGCCTATGGTCAGCTCATCATCGAAAGTGCCAAGATAGAAGGGGTCAGCGATGAGGTAATGAATCAGATGTTTGACGTGTTTGTCAGAGATTTTTCCTCCTATGCTATGGACCTCTACTATAAGCCCTTAAACACCCAGGCTCAAATCGATGCCATTGAAAAAATGTTTAAGCGGCCCGTTCCCAATCCTGACGAATTCGAGAAGGTGCTCCGCGAAGAGGTCTACAGCCTGGCTGATGTATATGTTCAAAACCCCTAAATTGAAAAGTTCTTCTCGAAACAAGTTTACTTTTTAGCCAACAATAATACTCCCCCCGGGCGGCCAACAGCCGCCCTTTTTTTGTGAAAAACAAAGCGGCAACCAAGGTCAGCACCAGAAGCTATGCCAAAGCCAATTTCAAGATCAGCTTGTGAACAGCTGATTATTAAAAGCGTCAAGATAGAAGGGATCAACGATGAGATAATGAATCGAAGGGTTGGAATAAATACAGGGAGGTTCTTTACCGCCAAAGAACCTCCCCATATGTTTTAGTTTACGCTTAAATTTATCTCTCTTATGAGTTTTTTCAGAGCCCGTTTTTCTATGCGCGACACATAGGAACGGGATATTCCTAATTTACGGGCAATCTCCCGCTGGGTTTCCTTCAGCCCAGTAAAAAGCCCGTAGCGCATTTCAATTACCTGCCGCTCCCGGCGGGTTAACACTCCCATTTTACTCCTTATTTTCTCTTCCTGTAGTTTGGCTTCCAAAAGGTCGATAATTTCATTATCGGTAGTCAGTATATCTATCAGCGAAATTTCATTACCTTCCTTGTCATACCCGATAGGATCATAGATGGAGACTTCCTGTTTAACCTTTTTAATATTGCGGAGATACATCAGCACCTCGTTTTCTATACAGCGAGCTGCGTAGGTGGCCAGCCGCACTCCCCTTTCCTCGTTAAAAGTTTTGATAGCTTTGATGAGTCCAATGGTCCCAATGGAAATCAAATCCTCCATGTCTTCGCCGCTGCTGTCATACTTTCTAACCACATGGGCTACCAGCCGTAAGTTGTGTTCGATCAGCTTATTGCGAGCCTCTTCACTGCCCGCTCTCATCTTGTCCAAATACATCCGCTCGTCTGCCTCATTCAGAGGCTGTGGGAATACCTGATTGCTCAGATAACCGAACAGCAGCAGGGTTCCGTTAACCAGAGCTGCCAGCGCCAGTACCCAACCCAGGATGGTCAAGATACCACCTCCACAAAAATTGAGCGCTTTATACTATATGAAGGTGGTTGGTGAATTGTGCTTAAAAACAGGGTGGAAAGTTATGACAGGCGGCACTGTGAGCATCGAAAATAACTCCATGGCCGCCGAAAAAGGGGCAGTTCGAATAACACCGGTGTAATCATAGGAGTAATCTTTGGCAAGGCAAGGAGACGGGTTGGGTTGACCCCCACCGTCTCCCTGGATGATAAAATGAAATCAATACTTAAATTGTCTTATTTTAATCTGCATTTCTTCCGCTAGTTTGGCTAGGGCTTGGCTGGCGCTAGCTATTTCTTGAATTGAGGCTGTTTGTTCTTCAATAGAGGCAGCTCCTTCTTCTGTTCCTGCCGCATTTTCCTCAGCAATAGCGGATAAATTATGAATGATTTCGATTATCTCATTCTTCTTTTGATTCATTTCTTTGCCTGAGCTGTTCAGTAATTCTATAGCTTGCCTGGTTTTTTCTATTGCTTCAGCGATACCTTCAAATTTACCCCTGGTATCATTTACACTAGCGGTTTGTTCGCTGATGGTTTCTCCTACGACAGTCATAGTCTCGACGGCTTTATTAGTCTTAATGGTAAGTTCATTTATAATAGCTTCTATCTCCTGAACTGAATTATTAGATTGTTCCGCTAGTTTTCTTACTTCTTCGGCTACTACGGCAAAGCCCCTGCCATGGTCCCCTGCCCTAGCTGCCTCTATAGCTGCATTAAGAGCTAATAAATTAGTCTGATCGGCAATGCTTTTTATTACTTCACTGGCAGTTTTAATACCTTCGGCACTTTGGTTAGTTTCTTGAATGATCGCAAAAATCTCCATGGCCGCCTGGTTGCTTTCTTCGGTTTTATTCATGAGATTCTCTAAAGTAACAAAACCTTCATCCTTCAAAGTGGCCACTTCATCAGCTGTTTGGTTTAGGTCAAGCAGGAGTTTTTCGTCAGTCTCAATTATTTCAGCTAGTTCATTAACTTTCTGGGCTCCTTGTTCAGTATCCTCAGCTTGATCACCAGCACCACGTGCTAATTCCTCAATAGTTTTGGCTATTTCATCGGCAGCAATTGAGGTTTGATCACTAATCGCTGTCATTTCTTCAGCGGATGCGGCTACCTCATTAGACTGCTCGTCAATATCTTTTAAGATTTGTACAAAATTGTTCTGCAGGGTAGCAATAGAGTTAGTTATGGTACCGATTTCGTCTTTGCGCGACATGTATTTAAGAGCTTTGCTATTTTGATCAAAAGTTAAATCATACTTGGCAAATCGTTCTAATACGGAAGATAAAAGGACAATGGGGAGAGCAATTTCCCGTCCAAAAAAGAAAGCTAATGCTAATCCCAGAACAATGAGAATAATGGTGGCAAGGATTATGCTCCTTTGCAGGCCTGACAATTCTGATAAGACATCCTCCTGGAGAGCAACCGCTCCTAAACTCCAGTCCGTACCTGCCACCGGCGCATATGCTACGTACACTTGGTCACCATTTAAATTAGTATAACTGCCAAAACCTTCTTCCCCGTTTATCATGCTAGTTACAATGTCTGCTAAAGCCTGAAGGCTTGCATCGGTTTTAGCATCTTCTATAAAGTTGCGTTGTTCCAATACCAAGCTGTCATCGGGGTGAGCAATAACATTTCCCTCTTTATTAACTAAAAATGCATAACCATTTTCCCCAAAACGAACAGCATTAGTTACATCACTTAAAGCAGTTCCCGGGCGGCGGGCTACTAAGACCCCTGCTATTTCATTATCCTGGTATATGGGGGCAGCCAACATTATCACTGCGGAGTTAGTGACCCGGCTGATAATCACATCAGAAATATTGACTTCACCATTAAATGCTTTTTCTACATAATCCCGATCACCCAGAAAGGTCTGTTCCTCTTCGTCTATGTAGCGGGCATTCCCATCCGGATATACTATACCCATAGTAAGAATACCATGCCGGGCAGCTTCCTCTTGCAAAGCAGGTAACTGGGTTTCCCAATCCATGCTCTTGATTACATTGCGATTGGCAATCATCTCCATCATAATTATGTCGCTTTCGCAATCGTGGACTACTATAGTAGCTGCTTTCGCCGCTAATTCCTCTAAACTGTTACGTGAATTGTTCTGTAATGCATCGGAGGCTTCGTTGTAAGCAATTATGCCTAATCCTCCCCCTATGATTAGGATTGTCAAGGAGAAATACAACATCAACCTGCTGCCGATACTCTTCATACAGCAACCTCCCTCAAACATAATTAACTCATACTATTAATTTTTTAAGGTTACCACGGTTTCTTTTCTTCTGGGTTTATACTTTTTTCTGATTCTAAAATGGGAAATTAATTCTTCATTAATCTTTAATCACATGAAAAGCCTAATTCAGATGGAGAGTCGATATGTTGCTTCAATAATTAGTAAGCAGAGCATGGTGTGAGTGCTAGAAATGTGCAAAAAATCGCTAATTTTACCGATTGTAATCAGATTTTAATGCATCTGTCACCTCATTTTACATAAAATACAGAATATTTTCCTGACAACTTAGGAAGGTCCTAGGAAATTCTCGTATGGATATTTTACCAAGTAGTATGGAAGTATACAACGCTTTTATGACAGATTTCTACTTTTTCTAACACGGTAAGGTCTATTGGCAGGAATACGGGCTCTTCTGGTTCATCAGCAGGCCTGCCATGAAAACCTGGGTCCACATGAGATTTACCGGCTCCGGTATACTTGCCCGCCATAATACCAGGACGCTAGGGGCTATTTCCTGTATAAGCCTCTACTCATACCGGCCCAGAAAGTATATGCTAGTTAATAGAGGAGTATTAGACATAAACCTAGCAGAGGGTATATTTACCACCAGCATATTTGAGGGAGGTGACTGCTGTGGAGATTTCCTGGTATGGAACTGCTGCCCTATGCATGAGCCACGCGGGACACAAGATATTATTTGATCCATTTGTATCTAGGAATCCACATAGCCCCCGCATTTCTGTGCCGGAACTGGCACAGATGGGAGATATATTTATTACCCACGGCCATTTTGACCACACCCTCGATGTGCCGGAAGTGGCAGCATTGGGGAAAAGCAAGGTCTATTGCTCGGCGGAAACCGCCCGGCAATTGATTAAAAGAGGTGCTCCAGCCCAGCAGGTAGTCGCTATTAGCCCGGGAGACATAATCAACAACGGCCCTTTTACCATCCGGGTCCTTAAAGGCCAGCATATAAAATTCGATCTGAAGTTAATATTCCAGACTCTATTCAACCGACGTCTGGTCAACCACTTTCGGGAATTTGTAAACATCATCAGGACTCTTAGAAACTGTCCCCAGGGTCAGGTTTTGATCTATGAAATCAGTTGGGAAAATACCAGAGTCTTGCACCTGGGCAGTCTAAGTCTCTGTGCTGATGAAGAGTACCCCCGGGGCGCCAGTGTTCTCTGTGTACCCTTTCAAGGCCGGTCAGATTTGCCAACCTTCACCCTTCCATTTATAGAAAAACTCAAACCGCACAGTATTTTTCTCCACCACTTTGATGACACTTTTCCGCCCATTTCCTCACAGGTAGACTGTGCAGCTTTTGCAGCTCTGGTCCGGCGATTATATCCAGAAATGACGGTTATCATTCCTGAGTTTGGGGTCAGTTACCCTATTACCTGATAGGTATTTCTGCTTTTCTTTGTTATATCGAGATGCCCAACAACTCCTGAGCATTCCGGTAGAACAGCATTTCTTCCAGCTTGGCATCTCCCCGGCAGGCTACTTTAATAATTTTAATATGGGGAACGCGGTTGCCGTATGGCCAATCCGAAGCATATAAAACCTTTTCGGCCCCGAATACTTTCACCAGTTTGCGCACATCTTCCGGAGACTGAAATGAAGTATCTACCCATACATTAGGTAATTTTCCTAAACGCCGGCACACTTCGTTTATCCAGAAAAGCCCGGCATGACCGATTATAAATTTTATATCCGGAAAATTGCGGACTACTTCCTCAACATAACGAACCTGACCGAATTCCGGGGTATTGTTCTTTTTTTCTTTACCTAAGTAGTAGATAGATTGCCCCACATGTACCAATACCGGTTTTTTATGAATACGGAAGGCTTGCAAAGCATTGATGGTTCGTTGGTCATCCAGAGAAGTATTCTGGATGATGGGATGCAGCTTCAACCCCAGGGCTCCCCGGGCAACGTCCTGGTTTAGCTGAGCCTCCACATCATAGCTGCGTGTAAAATCAATGCTGGTAAATGGCAATATGCGCTCTTCCTGTTCTCTAGCCTCAGCCAGATCATCGAAGGTGAGATAAGGAGCAATAGGAAGGCAAACGGCATAATCTACCTGGGCTTCTTCCAGGGAGGTACGGAAATTCTCCAGCGTAGCGGTAAAATTACGGGCTCTCTGGGCTTT
>Ga0209537_1001818_pt1 | contig 22980 bp, 17 predicted proteins | sample BioPla4DNA1_FD_187698 | JGI IMG/M metagenome (GOLD analysis project Ga0209537, IMG submission 187698) | Biogas fermentation microbial communities from Germany - Plant 4 DNA1 (SPAdes) (version 2) | ecosystem: Engineered > Bioreactor > Anaerobic > Digestate | place: Bielefeld, North... | reverse complement strand
GCCGGTCTCAATCTTTCAAATAAACAAAAACGGATGTTTCCGCTTGTAGCTTGAACCTTCTTCTTGTGCCAAAAATTCATTTTAAGTTAACAAAGCCAGTTGAGTTGATTGAATTGATGCCTACGGGACATTTTGTTTTGTATTGTACATGGGAACATGTTTACCAGTCTTTATGATAAATCGCCATAAATAACGATGTATGCGCCGACTTGACTATCTCATTAGCAATGTATATATTATAAATTAATAAGGAGGATATATAACGTGAAAGTAAGAATATTTGTGAGTTTGATTAGTTTTATGTTTATTTTATCAGCGTGTAACAATAATCAAGAAAATGTAAGAAGCAATAAAGAAAATACAATAGATAATACTGAAAGCTTTGTAAATGTTATCACAAATGATGGAGCAACCATTAATCCTGTGAAAAAATCAGATTCCGAAATGACCGAAAGTGAAAAAAAAGAAGAACCAAGATATTATGAAAGCGAGGATTTAGTTGTCGCATTGCCGCTAAGCCCCGCCTATGTTAATAAAATCGCTGACGAGTTAACAGACAGTGACTTGATTGATATATTACAGAATAAATTACTTCCAAGCGACCGTATCATACAAAATATGGTCTGTAATGGCGATTATCGGCGTTTGTCAACATAGTTGTCGCTGACCACCGTAATTTATTTTTGCCCTATAGGAACATTTTGGGGCTCTGCCCCAAACCCCGGGGGATTTTATGGGATCCAGGTTCCGAGGATGAGGGTGTGTTGAAATAGTCATAAGGTTGTTCATCAAGAGGTTTCTTTATTCACACTATCATTACTTGTAATTCGTTCTGGATTAAGCCAAACCTCATCTTCCAGAGTCCAATTTCTAACTCCTCTAGTCCAGCGTTCGGGATGAGCTGCTTTAGCACGTTCATAGATTTTTCTTCGATTTTCTAAAACGGCCTTGTCTATCCCGCTATGCCGTTGATGGGGTGTCAGGAAGTTTAATCCGCTGTGACGGTGCTCTAAGTTGTACCACTTTACGAACGCTAAAACCCAAGTTCTTGCCTCTGTCAAGGTAGCAAATCCACCCATTGGGTAGTTAGGCCGATACTTACAGGTTCTAAAAATTGATTCCGCATAAGGATTATCGTTGCTAACCCGTGGTCTGCTCCTAGAAGGGGTTATACCCAGCTGATACAGGGTTTCTAGTAAGGTCGCACCTTTCATTGGGCTTCCATTGTCAGAGTGTAGCACTAAAGGCTTAGGCGACACTGAATGTTTCTCGGACAAAATAGCACGTCGTACGAGCTGGCTAGCGTTTTCTGCGGATTCTTCTAACCAAATATCCCAAGCGACAACTTTTCGACTAAACAGGTCGATAATGAGGTAGAGATAGAAGTAGATGCCCCTGACTGGCCCGGGAAGCCAGGTTATGTCCCACATCCAAACTTGATTCGGTCCAGTGGCGCAATGAGTTGAAATTGGCTTACTCTTGGGGGCTTTGCTAAACCCACGATGATGCTGGAGGTTGTATTTTCTTAAGATGCGATAGAATGTGGATTCTGAAGCCATATAAATCCCTTTGTCTGCAAGCATAGGGACAATCTGACTGGGGGGCAGACTTTGATATTCCGGCTGATTCACAACAGTGAGGATCTCTTGTGTTTCTTCCTGACTTAGTTTGTTGTGAGGAACAGGCCGTTTGGCCAGAGGACGTTGATCCTCGAGTGGGGTGGCATCACTACGCCAACGCTGTAAAGTACGTAGACTAATCCCTAGTTCTTTACACGCTACTTCTTCTCTTGCTCCGGCTTGTACTGCTTCTTTAATCAGCGTTATGGCTTTTTCGCGATCCGAGGCGCTGATCAAGCGTCCTCGCTGTCCCCCCAGATCGCCTTTGCTTTTTTTCTAAGAACTAACAGGGCCGCCGTTTCCGCAAGGGCCGCTTCTTTGCGGCGGAGTTCAACTTCTAACCTTTTGATTTCACGCTCCTTCTCCCGCAGATCTTTATGAAGGCGTGTCGCTTCTTGAGCGACTCCACCGTTAGCCTGCATACAAGCGTCCCGCCAGGACTGAACCTGCTCAACATAGAGGCCTTTGCGACGACAATATTCAGCCATTTCCACTTCGCTTAGTTGAGCTGTCTCTATAACAATGAGAAACTTATCTTGAGTACTCCAGCGTTCGGTTTTCAGCTCTCCGCTGGGGACGGCTATCCCTTTCGCCCTGGCTTCTTTTCTCCATTTATGCAAAGTGGCTTCAGACAATCCTGTTTCTCTAGAAATTTCACTAATGGACTGGTTCTGAGGCGGCATCATCTTCGTCATGATCGAATACTTAAATTCTTCACTATACTTTGCCATCGTTCTCCTCCTCTGAGTACTGTTAATTTACTATACTTCCTTCGGAGGTCTATGACAACTATGCTAACACAGGGGGGAACAGTCCTATATGCCAGCGTCTTCGTTGAGTACATAAATCCTTTAAGGTTTCAGGTGCCTGAGTCCAGCAAATTGCATCAGTTGCATATTTAATGATGTACGGAATGTTATTAATTGTACAGTACTCATGCAGCTTAACAACTAACTCCATATCCTCGCCTAAATTATTGGTATCATATCCTCCGACAGCGATAACAAACTCTTTCTTAAATAAGCCAAATGCTCCTGATATGATAAGTGAACCATTGAACATGTCGAATAAAATTCTTGATGCTGCGAAAGTGCGGCCATATTCCAGCAAATAGTAATGTTATTCAGGATTTGCTGCCAGGACAGATCATTCGAGTTTAAAAATAAGCTGTAGATTTTTTCTTTCATACATATTGACTCCCTATTTAATAAGCGTTCTGCCGCGCTAAGCAGTATTTACTGACAGATAATTCGTTTTTATTGACACAATTGATCATGCTTTTTATGTAGTCCAGAAGAAAACCGTTGTATTTTACTTCCAACACAACCCCATACTTATCCAGAACAGGATTCATGTTCAGGTGCTGATCAAATAAATCAAAGCTGCTTTCCGTTGATACGATATTGCTGTCAAAAGTGATTCTGATTTTGTTTTCCTTCGCAATAAATGCCTTTCGATTATATTGCACCACGATTTTCGGTCGATAGCATTTGCACATCATAAGAGCATAACATTCCGCAGCAAAAGGATCGAGATATTTAAGCAGGGGTGTATAGTTGTTGGCAATAAGAAGCTCGGCATCCTCCCGTGATATTTTCAGACTTCTTTTCAACTGTTTGCTTCCTTGCTTTTGTTTCATTTCAAGATAAGCAACGTTACTATTTAAATCATAGCAGCGGATTCTTATTTTGCGTCTTGTTTCGATTCCGTCCAATTTATCGGAATAATCACTGTCATAAACAGTATCAAAATACAAAGACCGAACAAGATATCCATGCAAGCCATTGTGAGAATCCTGGTGCATAACCTGCTCTATCTTATGGCTTACGCGCATTGACTCCTCAATACTTAACAAGAACTTTCTTTCTTCTCTAAAGACCTTGTCCACATCATCACCTCTCCAAATGCTAAAAATTACCGTCAAGGAGCAAGACGGAAACTTTGCTCAATCTGACTTGGGCTTCACATATAAGATAAGAGACGCTGCTTGACAACTGAAAACAATTAGGGACTCTTGCTCCGTCAATGGGAAAACATTATCAGACTCTCGACTGCTATTTTTGCATTCTCATAGCATTAAACCTCAAATAAATGTTTTTTGCTTGTATTTCTTTCCATATTCTGTTATATCTTTTTAGTCATTGTAATACATCTTTTAAAATTTATCAAGTATTAAAATAAAGTATTTATAAAAACATTTTATTTTTTGAACCGATCCCGGACAAACAGACAGAAATAAAGGGCAAACAGCATAAGATTGCGCGGTCTTGCTCCGAATCTCAAACGGAGTAAGGCAGTTTTTTTATGTTGATACTTTAGAATTTGTAAAGCTAGCCACAGCTTGCTGAACCTCAACATTAATACCGGACATGGAGAACTGAATTGAGCTGCATTGACGTTGACAGCAGGGGATTTGATCGGTCATCCACTTGTCTTTGTCATCTTTTAATTGCAGTTTCTCCAAGCATAGCAGTCGCTTCGTAATGCTTCAGACAAACGGCACATTGGCACTTCGCTTAATATCTCGCACATCATGCACTTTCCGGACAGGAAAACACCTCTTGTTGCAGTTGCCGTCCTACAACAAGAGGTGCATTCTTCTTGACACAAACTCATTAGTGTCTTATTAAATCCCTCTTTATCTTATCAGATGCTCAACATACCTCGGGAACTGCCTGTAATCGTCTACCTTTATAAATCCGAAATCAGACTTATATACCGACTCGTCATTTCCGCCGCATCCGTAATAGTCGCCGGCATATATCACATTTTGGTGTCCGAGTCCGTTTTCGCGGCAGTATAAGTCGAGCGCGTGGTATTTGTCGTAAGGCTTCAGTGCCATGTCAAACGACGAAGATCCGCCGATAAATACAGCGTACTCGGGAAAAGCGCTTGCCACATCGGCATACATTCTTCTGCGTTTTACGCGATCCGGGTCAAATGCGAGCTTGTCGCCGGGTTCTGCGTCGGTTCCGAGCAGCGGAAAGGTCAGGCAGCCCGATGGGTGATACTCGACGTTTTGTCCTCTATATTCAGTATAGCCGTACTTTTCGCGCAATGCAGTAACGCGCCGCTCGACCGACTCTCTGTCGCATGGAAAGCTCAGGTCGCGCACAAGCTCAAGCTCATGCGTTCTGCAGTTATATTTAGCGTACTGCAGTCCGTAGTTTCCGATTATGTCAATCGGATAACGCTCAATTTGCCTGAAAATGCGTTGAGGCTGTCCTGCGCCGACAATTACAAGTCGATAACGCTGCGCGAGCATGTCAAGCGCCGCGCGGTTTTCGGCGCTGAGCGGCTGTTTATGCTGGGTAAGCGTTCCGTCGAGGTCAAGGGCAATTGCTTTAATTCTATCGTCCATTTTCACCTGAGTCCGTGTTTTTTAAGAATATCCATCAATACAGCGGGATCATTGCCGGTAAAAAGTTCTGCGCCGCGTTCTACTGCGCATAAAACATCTTCTTCTGTGCACACTCCGGCGCCTACCCATGGGTGGATTCCGTCGGCTTTAACGCGTTCGAAATCCTCAACCGGATTTACGGGCGAGCTGCCGCGTACCCAATTGCCGTCCGCAAGATGCTGATTGAAAAGGCAGGCGCAATAGAGTTTGGCTTTTGTTTTACCGCACAGTTCATAGGGATAAAAACCGTGCAGGCGGAAGCGCCCGTCATATTTTTTTCGATGTACTCGAGGAGACTTCCGTCAAAGCTGTTGGCAATGGACCTGTCCCAAAATCCGTATTCGTCGATCAGCGCGATGGCGCGGTCGGCGCTTTCGCACGCGAACTTATCGCCGTGCACATGTATGTAGTCTTTAAACTCGAAATTAAAGCTCATGCTTTGCCCGATCTGTTTCATCAAATCGAGAAACTCGCCGAGAGTCGGGACGGTGATTCCCTCAAACTCAGACCCGCGCTTTTTGCCGACATCTATTTTTTTGATTTCGGCAAGCGTCATTTCATGGATTTTTCCGGGATTATCGGCGGTGCGTATGAAATCACCGTCATGGGCGACAATGATCTCACCGTCTTTTGTCATGTGCATGTCGAGCTCTATCATATCGACGCCGATTTCGCAAGCCGAACGAAAAGCCGGCAGCGTGTTTTCGGGATAAAGCGCCATGTTTCCGCGATGAGCCGCCACTTCAATTTTCATGATTAAACATCTTCTTTCTTTATATTACTTCTGGTTTTCCAAGAAAGTGTCGTGCAGTTTCGAAAGTAATTTGGTATAACCTTTTTCAATCGAAGCGATCCTTGAAACATAGCTTGTGGAATTGTTTGCAACAAATTCTCTGAGCTTAGTCAGAATATCGATGCCCGATGCGTTGGTCATAAAACCGTAATCGCAGTAATAGCTGTCAAAGATAATCTCGAGAATTCAAGCGACTCGTTATCGCGCAGGAATTTGCCTTGAAGCAGTATGTCGACATATGCCGGTTTTACATTTACCATTGACAGATAGGACATGTCCTCAAGTATCATGCCCACCATTTCGATATCTCGGACCGTGATCGGGATCGACATCGCTCCGCCGATGTTCGCCTGGTAATGGATCTTATATTCTTTTTGGCTGCTGTCGAGCTTGGGTATCGGCAGGATTCCGAACTCGGACTTCATACCGCGCATGCGCTCGACTCCCTTGAAGTTTGCAATCCAGAAGAGCGCTCTGTCCTCGGCAAGCGCATCCATCGGCGCATACTCGCGGTCTACGCCGGAGTATCTGTCACAGATAAACGACCCGTTGTCCACGCTGCATATCGACTGAATCGCAGCAATTATATCATAATATTTTTCGTTTACAATATTAAGTTCCAAAAAGTCTTCGTCGTTTTTCGAGATGGTCTGATAACCCGTCCCGCTGAGAAAACAATCGATGACAAATGTGTTGCCGATAAAGCCGTGCATGTCAAACTGAGTGATTTTTCCGTCGCCGTCCAGGTCGCCTGTTACAGATTTAATTAGATTTGTCACATAATCAAACGTCCAATCACCGGACTTGACGACATCGTAAAGATTTCCGGTGTTGTAATTTTCGGCGACGACTTTGTTGAACAGCACGCAGGGAGTCGCTCCGAGCGCATGGATGTTAATATCGCTATAAGCGAAGTAATTTTTGCCGAATACCGTGCTGTCTTTGAGCATCTGCCGGTTCCAGTACGGCTTTGAAAAATCAATATAAGGGACATCGTTCATTATTTGTGTCAAGCCGTTGACTGCAGCCGAGAATGAGTAGTTGCCGTTGTTTATCATGACTTTAACGGCATCTTCACCGGCTCTGACGAGCTGCGCAACTTTGTTGTACATCGCGCCGTACTCGTTTCGCTCCCATTTGACGGTGACATTATACTTTTCTTCGATAGCTTTGTTATCGTTGAGCGCTTCTCCGTTAAGCTCTTCGGCGCGGACATCGAAGCTCGGCTCGAAATCGTTGTCGCCGAAGTAAAACCAAAACTCAATGCCGTCAAAATCTTTTGCCGGTATACACGGGTCATAGCTAATTTCGGTCGTTTCGGCTGACTCTTCTGAGGATTTTGTTTCAATGGCTGCGGTGTCGACTGCGGATGAGGTATTTTGACAGGAAAACAGGATTCCGGTTAAAAGCAATGCTGCAAGTGTGAATGCAAGCTTTGATTGCAATGAACTACCGAGTTTCATGCAAAACCTCCGTCATTTTTTTAATTACTTGACACCAAAAATTATCTTTGCTGCGACAATGCCGCCATATTAATCCAACTTATATCAGTTTAAGAATATCATCCTTATGGAGATTATAAGCACATGAAATATTGCTATACTTTACGTTCATGCGCGCATTTTCCGAATGCGGTCAGACTGACAAGACCGGGGCTGATCCCCTCCGGAGAACCGATAATCCTAAGCCGTACCGCATACGCTTTTACCGGCTCAAAATCTCTGTAATCGATTGGGAGATCTCTTTCGTTTTCGGCGGCATCGACCAGTATCCTCCACTCACTGTGGGAAGAATCCGGTGAATACTCGACCATATACCGGAACGGTCCGGGCATGCGCCCTTCAAGCGTCTCCATATCGACATCGCGCCATATTATTCTTATTGAATCAATCATAAAGCCTGTGGAGTTTTCAAGCGGAACCGTAATGCACTTTTCGGGATCGTCCTTTTGCGGCTGCCACCATGTCAGCACGCTGTCATCGACCGCGTAAATCGGCTCCCTTCCGGGCATGCAGCTGCTTGCCGTCGGACGCCTGTAAAATGTAAGCGGCAATGATCCTGTGCCGTTTCCCAGTTCCGGATGGGCGATGACTCCGGGTGCGTACTGAGGTGTCTCGGTAACCGCAGGACAATACAGTTCCCCGTTTTCATCAATACCCACAGGATCCATCCCGACCCTGCGCTCGTACATATGATTAAAGCAGAAAATCGAGGTGTAAAACGTCCATAACGTGTTGTTCGGCCCCTCTGCTATACAGCCGTGGCCGGCGCCGCGAAGCAGTCCGCTTCGTTTCTCTGTAAACGGATCGTGTGCTTTCTGAGGGACAAATCCGCTCAGCGGGCCTTCGTCCGACACAAGCACGCCGTTTGCATATGTTGAATATTCGGTACCGCTGCCCGAGTATAGCAGATAGTAGCGGTTCCCGAGCTTTATCGCCCACTGACCTTCGATCCATCCCATGCGTTCGTTTTCATTATGCTCGCCGATCCGCTGCCATTTCACGGACGGGTTAAACGTGTTGATCCAAACCGGCTTGGATAACAGCTTCCACGGCTCATCCGGATCAAGCTCCGCTCCAAGTGTTCCCGTAATGACCTCCACGTCCGGCTCGCCGGGAAGCGGGCTTCTGCCCCCGTGCCAGTAATAGTACAGGCGGTCGCCGTCGGCTAAATAGCAGCCGTCCGCCACAGCCATCCGGTTTCCGTTGATGTCCGTCATATGACCGCATAAAGTAAAAGGGCCGAGCGGGTCGTCGGCAACATACACCTCCGACATTGAGTGACCGCTTAAATACCATTTCCCACGGAAGCATACGACAGCCGGACTGTAACGCAGATGAGGGATTCCTATATCCACATGCCTCCAGTTCACAAAATCTTCGGATACATACGCCACCGCATAACTGGGATACATTATCCATTTGCCGTCATGATATACTACACTGGGGTCGGATACAGAGCGATAATCTTTTATCGACCGAGGATCTGCCCCTGTCTGATTTGTATCGAGCCATCGCCCGCTCGGTATGTTTTCTATGGGCAGCGGATTACAGTAAGTTTTCATGGCGGTAAACCTCCTGGACTTGAGACTGCGGTATGCTTGTACACACGGATGTCGCGGCGTCGGTTATAAACATCAACCCTAATTACCTGCTGAAGTCATAGTATTCCTTTACCATGTGATATGATATCAGGCGATAATACGCCTGATCTTTAATTAATATGAGTTATAGCGATTTTAGTTGTTCTAATTATATAACAAAAATTGAAATAAAACCCATCTTAATCAAATATGAAATATTATTTCATAAATTTGGTATAGTTTCTTATATGTTGTCTAATTCAACAGTGCCTATGAAGACAGAGTGACTGTTTTGGATGCAGGCGGCGCCCGCCGATCTTTATGCCTTAGATAACTTTACATCTGCAGCCACGAAAACTTTCACTAAAAACTAACAGACTTCGTTTGAATCACGAAGTCTGTTAGTTTTAGTTTTATTTAATTCTGTAATGTACTTTTTATTTTGACTACTCGCTGAACGTCTTTTCTATACTTGCAATGATTTTATTTCTCGATGTTTCATATGTTGATACAAATATATGGTTTCCGTCCAGCATCTTCGTGCACAGAGTAGACAGCATATCGGCAGTCCATCCGTAGACTACGCCCAAATCGACTGTGCGCGTGTCAAGAAGAATATTCATCATTTCTATAGAATCCTCGTCGCGCAGCCCTTTATAGCAAAATGCGGTCTGCAAAACCGGCAGGATATCGCGCCATCCGAGAAACGCCATATAATCGATTATAGCGCCTGTGCGTTCGGGATCGCTTGCAGCCATTGGTATGTTCAAAGCAAATGCATATTGGCTGACGATTGTGCAGTAATCTTCCTGTTTTTCATCAAGCTTCGGCAGGGGCAGAATTCCGTATTCCACATCGGCTACTCGGAAACGACTTGAGTTGCTTCCGCCAAGGCTGCCGCTGTAAAACATTGCGCGGTTTCTTAAAAAGAAATCCAATCCCTGGAGTTCGGAAGTGTTGTGCAGAACGCACCAACCGTCACGCGATAATGCGTCGGTAAGTTTATCGTAAGCGGTGATAATTCTTTCAATATCGCTGTCCAATTCCGGAAGATTTTGATCGTTTTTGGTTATAAGAAAATCGCCGCAGCCGTCAAGCAGTGTCATTGTGGTTTCCGAATGCTGACCGGATATTCCGTATATGCATGTACCGTCGGCGGCAGGTTTAAAGCTGTCGTCGCTGTTGAGGTTTACTACAGGCGCTATGTACTCGAAGAATTTATCGTATGTCCAGCTGCCGTTTCGAACAAGGTCATATGGTTCTTCAAGTCCATAATCGACTATCATGTTTTTGTTAAAATACAATGCGTTGCAGTATGCATAACCCATCATATTAACAAAATCGATTGTTGTATACAGCCTGTTGTCTCCGATCGTGGCAGCAGCTATAAATGTCTGGTTCCACCATTCATTTTCAAGATTCAAAGTTGAAATATCATGCAGGTTTAAAACATATTTGCCTGTAAGCGAGGTGGAGCCGCCATAATTTAACGGAAGGTAAACGGCATCATACACATCCTCGTTTGCCATCACAGCTTTTTCCATTGACAAACGCAGCGCATTGTTGTCAAGTGCACCTTTTATAACTTCAATACCGATACCGAGGTCATCTTCGGTTTTGCGGCAGCGCTGATAGATCGCGTCGTTTACGGCATCGCCGGTTTCCGACTCATAATCAAGAATGTGGTGAGAACCTGTCCAAAAATCATCTTCCTGATTTAAAAAGGTAAAAGTATAGCCATCGAATTCCTTAAGCTCATAAGGGTAGGCCGCAGTGGTCTCTTCGGCAGCAGTTTCAATAGAAGCAGAAGTATCAGCATTTATATTGCCATCGGAAGTTTGAGCACATGACGCCAGGGCAAGCGATATCAAAAGCAGCGCGGAAACAAGCAGCTTTTTCATAACAGTCTCCTTTTATTTATTTTATATACTCGTTATTTATTTTATATACTCGGAAATTGCTATAGGACCCATGGCGGGCAGCAAGTGACCACTGACATCGCCAATATTACAGTACCCCATATTTAAATAGCCGTATCTTACATAGTGATTTCTAAGCTCGTTCTCCGTCATTTCGGTGTATAACAACACAGTATCATTTTTCAAAATGATACGAGCTATCCTGCAAGAGGGATTCAGCATCTGTTCATCCGGTGTTTTTGTTATAGTAAAACCCGATGGCGCTCCGGTCGAGACAATCTTAGATACATTATCATAATGCAATGCAAGAACAGCCCAAAACGGGCGGTATTCGTCGGTATGTATGCTCATTCCCGACAATTTCGGTGCGGCAATTCCTCCGGGATAACTGCAAAGTTTAGCCATGCTTAACGCCGCGCGCTCACCGACAATCTTTTCGCCTTCCGATGAAAGGTGTATAAGGTCATCACGCGGCGCATCAATAGCTGCTACAGTATCCATATTCGGGACTATATCGCCGAGCGTGCGCTGCTTTTCGCGTATACCTTCCCACATCAGCCCGCATGTAAAGTCGTTGCTCCACGGCAATGCCATCTGTGCGATTTGAACCTGAACAAACGGCAGATCGGCATCGCCGAAATCGCGCCGCACGGCGCTTATGAAATTGACCATTTTTTCCGTGAAGTTTTTGACACCATCCTGAGATGTTTCGGAGCAGCCCTGATACCAAAACAGCCCGCGCACTTTGCTGCCGACACGTTTAAATCGGCGCAGCATAGCTCCGTATAACCCGCTTCCGTCTACGCTCTCCGGCTTCCAGTCCTCCAGCGAAGCTCCGCCGAGCGCACAAGGAATCACTGCCTGTGGTACACCGGTTATCGAGTAAAGCTTTTTGGCAAAATAAAGACCGGGACCCACGCCACGTTTCGGCACACCGTGCGATATAAAAGGCGGTTGGTCCGATTTCCAAATCGAGTTCAGCTGATTTCTTTTCCATAACTCCCGTTGGCATGCGTCGACCGAAATCCACGGTTCATGCAGTATAGGCTTCGCGTCATCCCACCGGTTGTCAAGGTAATATGCCCTTAAAGCAGGATTTGGGTGGACTTCGTCGAGGAAGTCCGATTCCGTCATGCAGCCTGCGCCTTCCATGTTTGACTGTCCGCCCAGCACCCATATATCGCCCACCCATATCTGCAGCTTTATTGCTTCGCAGTCATCCATGAGCTCAAGGTCATACGGTCCGCCGGTTGGGATTCCCGTTAAAATATACTCATTGCCTATATTAATCAGTCTGCCAAGCGAGGTTCTCAATTCTCCGCTGCATTCAGCCGCAAATTTGCAAACACAAACGCCGTCTGAATTGCGCTGTAAAACCGAACCGTTTGCAATCCCGTATAAAATTTTCAGACAGATCACCCCCTAACCTTATTGGATATTACAGGTCATTGATGTGCATTTCTGGTTCATTCCATTAATTCGCAATGCATTTTGCCGCAATTACATGTGGACACGCGCTTTATGATTGTTGATTGTCAATAACATTGTACCATAAAACCGAAAAGCCGAGGTACAAAAAAATCTGTAACATTTCAACTGCTCTTTATACTGCTTAAAGCGGCTTGGATACTGTGCCGCCTGATAAAAAAGTACGGTAAAATCGCGCTGCGATATTGACCGTACTTTTAATTCTTAATTTAGGCTGACGCTTATGTATTTATAGAATATCTCGCGCAGCTGATCACTTTTGCTGTATCCGCTGATGTTGAGCAGTCGTTTAATACGATACTTGACCGCACTTTCGGAAACATAAGTTTTGGCGGCTATATTACTGTACGATTGATGACTTAATATACCGCTTATTATTCTGAGATCGATTTCGTCACACATCTGTAAGGTTTTTTCCAGACACATGATCTCGCTCAGTTCCTTGTCCTTATAAAATGTATTTTCACCGGAAGAAACAAAAACAGATTCGCGCTGCGCAGGGCTGAGGCCGGCCGACTTTCTGATGCTCAAGCTGCAAGGCACCTTGACTGTAATGGCAACATTACCGGGATTTTTATACAGATACAAGTACAGCAGAACACTTTGAATACCAAGCTGCTCGTGATCAAGCGACACCGTTGTCAAAGGCACTTTGCACACCTGACCTATAAGCGAGTTGCCGAAGCTGATAATATAATAATCGTCAGGAATCCTAAATCCGTCTGAGATCATATGATTTATGAGAGCGATTGCCGCGATATCGTTTGCGCATATTATGGCGTTGTAATCAGTTATATTTTCCTTCAGATTATTATAACAGGAGGTTAGCGAATCGTTGTTTATTATATATATGGAAGAGTTTGAATAACCCGCGTCTTTAAAAACCCTGACTTTGATTCTGTCAGAGTGGGAGTCGCTGTTTATGCCGTATAATGCGATTTTGCCTCGCCCGGCGGAATTCAGCATGGAAACTATGTCGTTCATGGCTCGGGCATGGTCAATTATAACATAGCTTGTGTTGTCAAACAGCTCTTCCGGTTGACAGCTCACAACGATGGCGTGGATGTTTTTCTTTCTCAAAGTCTGAAGCGTTTCCATGACCCATGAATATGAGGTTCCGATCACTATTGACAAATGACTTCCTTTTGTCATAACAAGTTCATCCGCATCCGTTTCTACGACTTCGTGACGGGTGGCGGTGGCTTTTTTATAAGAGCATCTATTGTTTGCTTGAACCATACTGTACTGCGGTAGTAAGGCTCTGAAATGACATAAATCTTCATCTTCACACTCACTTTATGGTTACATGCATTTCGTAATACGATAATGTGATTATATTAATATTACATTATCTGCTTGTCAATTACAATACCGTGTTCAGAGATAAAGCAAGTATAAAAGCGTGCGGCACTTTTCCGTATGAATTTGTACCGACTATTCTCTTTTTCGATGTTATAATTAGCCTGTACATGGAGCATAAGGAGACAAGTCTGAAATGATGAAATCTGTATCCGCGGAAGTAAAGCAAATTGTTATCCCGACATATAAAGAAGGCGAAGAAGTCGCTGAGCCTGTTTTTGCCGAAAATCGTGTTCATCAGCGAACGAGCGGCAATCCTTATCCCAACCGCGTTGTTGCCGATACCGACAGACATGAAAAATATGAGCGCGAGTATACATGCATCACATTAGAAAACGATTACATAAGAGTTCAGATTCTGCCTGAACTGGGCGGGAGGATCTATTCTGCGCTTGACAAGACGACAGGATATGATTTTTTCTATAAACAGCATGTCATAAAACCTGCGCTTATCGGACTTTTGGGATCATGGATTTCAGGCGGTGTCGAGTTTAACTGGCCCCTGCATCATCGTCCGTCGACATTTAAACCTGTCGACTATTTTATTGATAAAGCCGACGACGGCACTGTTACCGTATGGCTGTCAGAACATGAACCGCTCAATCGCATGAAAGGAATGACGGGCATAAGACTGTATCCCCACCGCTCTATAATCGAGACTGCGGTGCGGCTATATAATCGTACCGAACTGCGCCGCTCATTTCTTTGGTGGGAGAATACCGCGGTTCCGGTTAATGAAAACTATCGTATTTTCTTCCCGCCTGACGTAAGCTATGTAAACTTTCACTATAAGCGTTCGGTTACGACCTACCCGATTGCGTCAAACAGCACCGGAATATATAACGGCATCGATTTCGGTGACGGGACCGACATATCGATGCACAAAAATTCACACCGTCCCACCTCATACTTCAGTGCCCCTTCCCGCTATGATTTCTTCGGCGGTTATGACTGCGGCAAAGAGTGCGGCGTAGTGCATGTATCCGACCACTGCATATCTCCCGGAAAAAAACTGTTTACCTGGGGTTATACGGAGCTTGCGAAATCATGGGAAAAAGCGCTCACCGACGATGACGGGCAATATGCAGAACTGATGGCGGGCTGCTATTCGGATAACCAACCCGATTTTTCGTGGCTTGAACCGTATGAAACAAAAACATTTTCGCAGTTCTGGTATCCTATTTCTAAAATCGGTGTCCCCACATTTGCCAATATAAACGGCGCATTTCGCTGGCATGAAAGCGGCGCGTCAATTGAAGTGACATCCGATGTTCCCAACGCTAAGGTTGCCGTAAAATCCGGAGAGACCGTTTTATTTGAGATAACCCGTGATTTCACTGCATCAGTTCCCGCCTGCGTGGAGCTTCCGGCGATAGCCGAAGGGTTAACATTGACCGTAACGGACTCAGACGGGCAAATATTAATGGATTATACCTGTTCTCCTCGAGTGCCGGCAAATATTCCGCCGCTCACAAAAGATTTGCCCGACGCAAGCAAGCTTATATCGGCGCAGGATTTATATCTTGAGGGACTGCACGTTGAGCAGTACCGCGACCCCAAAGCAAAAGCCGATTACTATTACAAAAAGGCTTTGCAGCGTGACCCGGGACATATTCCTTCGCTTATCGCAATGGGAGAATGGGAATACCGCAGGGGGCGCTTTGATGAAGCGGAAGACTTTACATCGCGCGCGATTTGCGAGCTCACGAAATTCAACAGGCAGCCCGAAAGCGGAAGGGCATATTACCTGATGGGGCTTATTTACTGCCGCATGCACAGTTATGATAAGGCTTATGAGTATTTCAGAAAAGCGGCATGGAATTACGACTTCAAGTCCGCTGCATTGACCAAAGCCGCAGGCATCGCCGGTATATGGCAGGACTATAAGCTCATGGAATGCCTTGCATCAGATGCGCTGCGATGCAGCAGCGACAATAATCTGGCATGTGCCTATTTGCAAATCGCGCGCCTGAAAATGGGTAAAACGGATGAAGCAAGGCAAGGTCTGCTTGAATTGCTCCGACACGACCCTCTTGACCAGCTTGTAAATTTCTTATATGCGCTTAATTTCGGCTTCACCGACGATTTCTACCGCAACTTGAAAAGCGACCCCTCCCGTACCTGCATTGACATCGCCGAAGACCTGTTAAACTGCGGATGCAAAGCCGAAGCCGACGCTTTGATGGCAGGCGTCACAAATCCCTCAACTATGCTTAAATACATGCGCGGCGAAAAAAGCGACCGGATAACCGGCGCATATCCGTCGCTGCTTTGTGAGCTTGAGGCACTTTTAAAGACAGTCGAAGCAGACCCAAATGATGCTCAGGCGCAAAATATGCTCGGCAGCATTTTATACCACTATCACAGGTACGAAGAAGCGGCACGGCATTTTCAGGCTGCAGTCGAGGTCGCTCCGCACGATTATTTGGCATACAGAAACCTTGCGGTCGCATTTTACAGCCATCTCGAAAAGCGGGAGCAGGCGCAGGAGCTTTTGCAGAAAGCCGTTAGCCTTGACCCGACGAACCGCCAACTTGTCCATGAATGTGCCTATGTTATGGCTAAAAACGGCGTAGATCCTGCCAAGCGAATCAGCTTTATTTTAGAACGCACCGATTCCGACATCAGATGGGATACTGTTCTTGAGCTTGCGCGGGCATACAATCAGGCCGGACAATATGAAAATGCGCTGACGCTGATGTTGTCGCACGAGTTTGTGCCGTACGAAGGCGGCGAACATGCTGTCGCCGAGCAATATATGTTTGCGCTTCACCAAATGGGCCGAGCTGCTTTGAAAGAAAACAAGCCGAAAGAAGCACTTGAACTTTTCAGACGCGCTCAGATGCTCCCCGAAAACCTTGGCAGCGGAATTTGGAACACAGCTTTTCTTGTGCCGCATCAATATTACGAAGCGCTTTGCCTTGAAAAACTCGGACAGCCGGAACAGGCTGATACGATTTACGACCGCATCATAGCTCAAGAAGCGGATTATTTTACAGACATGCACCTTCCCGCGCTTACTTATTACCGGGCTTTGTGCTATAATAAGCGCGGCAAGATACGAAAAGCATTGGCAATATTGGACGAAGCCGAACAGAAATACAAACAAAGCATCTGCATCGAGGATCCGGGATTTTTCTCCACTACGCCGTTTTTTATCTCTTATGTCGATGATTCGAGCCGGATGAGAAAAGCGCACTACAGCTATTTGTTATCTCTTGTTTACAGCGCGCTGGGCAACGTAAAAGAAGCTTTATATTATCGCACGGAATGTGAAAAAGCCGACCCTTACCCGCTGCGTTATTATGCGGACAATATTGAAGGTACACTTAAATGTCACCTCAAATAAAGGGGATGAAAATGCCATGGTTATTAAGTACGAAAAAGGCACTGTTTTTGAAAGCGGCAATACATATAAAGCGGAGCTTGCGGTTTACGACTTTACACCTTCCGACGCGCAGATCAGCCGCGATGAGGACTACCTCGCACCGTCAACAGCGGCGGGCGATCAGCTTGCCATTGCATTTATTTTAAAAGACCTGCACGACGTTACAATAGATTTCGGCGGAGCAGAGCTTGTGTTTCACGGAAGAATCGCGCCGTTCGTGCTTGACGGGTGCAAAAACATTACAATAAAGAATTGTAAAATCAATTATGACCGCCCGTATTACACCGAAGCACATATTCTTGAAGCCGACACGCGGCATCTCCGCATTAAAATTGCAAAGGATTTCCCGTGCCGCGTGGAAGACGGATACCTTATCGCCGAAAGCGAATACTGGGAAAATCGTCTGAACCGCAACAATCTTTTGCTGCAGCCGTATGACGCTGAGAGCCACACACCCGCATTTGAGTGCATTCTGGCTTTAATAGGCAAAGAAATTTTTCCGCATCCGTCGCTTCCGCTTCCCTGCCATCACCTTGTTGCCGAAAGCGACGGAGATGACGTTATCCTGCGTGCAGCATCCGACGCGTTCCCGCGCTCATGGAAAGCGGGCTATGACCTTGTAATTACACATGAGTCAAGAGATAAAAACACCTTTACCGCGGTGGGCTGCGAAAACGTGACGCTTGAAAATGTTCGCATACTGCATGGTGCCTCGCTTGGCTTTGTGGGAATGCACACTAAAGGCATCACGCTGCTCAATTTCAGCATGTACCGCGATGAGGAGCATCCGCATCTTGTCACAAATAATGCCGATGCGGTCCATTGCTTTAACTGCAGCGGGCATATACTGCTTGAAAACTGCAGAATGGACAGCATGCTCGACGATGCGTTGAACGTGCACACCAATTTTTCACTCGCCGATCATACCGAAGATAACAAGCTATATGCCTATAATGCTTCGCGTCATGTTTCCATTCGCAATAAGATTTACATGCCCGGCGACAAAATAGCGGTTTACAACGGTGCGACGATGGAAGAAAAAGCAGTGTATACCGTTAAAGCGATATCCACCGACAGAAAGTCATTATATATTTTGGAACTTGATGAGACACCGACCGGGATACAAAAAGGCGACCTTATCGAAAACCTCGGCGGACAGGCTGACGTAACTGTCCGAAACTGCACATTCGGGCGATTCCGCGGAATGCTGCGTCTGCAAAGCAGAGGAAATATTCTCATTGAAAACTCAACATTTTCGATAGGAGGCACCGAAATAGCATTTACCGGCGATACGACTTACTGGCATGAAGGAAGCCCGGTAAGAAATGTACTCATCAGAAACTGCTCATTTACCGGATCAATTGCAGCGAGTCCCGAAATAAATGCCACAGAAAAGGCTCCGTATTATCATAAGAATATCCGTATCGAAAACTGTCACTTTAAAAACGCAAACGCCTTTTATGCAAACAACACAGACGGAATTGTGTTGTCGGGAAATACCTGCGATGAAGGAAAAATAACAGTACGGCTTCGCGATTGCGGCAGCTGCGAAGCCGACGAAAACTGCGTTGTCGTACGATGAAAGGGGTCTCAGTATGCACGGAATAAAGAAAATAGGGCGCATCGTTCCGAAAAAGTCATCTGAAATTGCAAAGTCGCGGTTCGGCATAGGGCTTGAAAAACTCGACCGCGGGCTGTATAATCCCGATCCTGTCTATGACCCGCTGGCCGAGTTGGGCGTCAAATATGTGCGCATTCAATCCGGCTGGGCAAGAACCGAAAAAGAAAAAGGTTGTTATGATTTTACCTGGCTCGACTCGATTGTTGACAATTTGGCTTCGCGCGGAATGATTCCGTGGATTTGCCTTTGCTACGGCAATCCTGTTTACACAGAGAGTGCAAAAGGAGTGCGCGGAGCCATAGGCTGCCCTCCGATTTTCAGCGAGACTGAAATGCAGGCGTGGGACAGATATGTATCCGCCTGTGTCAGCCGTTACCGCGGTAAAGTGAATATGTATGAGGTTTGGAACGAGCCGGACGGTCAGCACTGCTGGCGCCACGGTGTAAATGCCGGCGAGTACGGGAAGTTCGTTAAACGCACTTCCGCAGCGATTCGCCACGCAGACCCGAACGCAAAGATACTTGCAGGCTCGATTTTCTCGGCAAAGTCTGTTGAGTTTTTATATAAATTTTTAAAAGAGCTTGAGCCTGGAGATATCGACTACATAACCTATCACCAGTATCAGTTCCGTGTCGAAACCGGTGTCGAGGATTATGCTCGCGCAATTAAAAGCGTTCTCGATATGTTTGATCCCGAAGTCGGTATAATTCAGGGCGAAACCGGTGCACAATCCCGATTCTCGCGTCAAGGCGCACTGAACAGCGCGGAATGGACCGCGAGAAAACAGACTAAATTCCTTCTCCGGAAAATGATGATAGACCTGAAAACCGATGTGCTGTTCACCTCATATTTTACATCGGTAGATGTGTTTGAAAACATCATAGACGAAAGCGGAACGATAAACGAAGACTATTACGGTTTCTTCGGCGTGCTCGGCGAGAAATTCGACGATGACGGTCACCCGATCGGCGAGTATTATAAAAAAGAGTCGTTTACTGCATATCAAACGGTTTGCGCGGCTTTATCCGGCAATGTTTATTGTGAAGAGCTGCCGCTTGTCTTCGAGTCGGGCTATTCTCCCGCTATCGGCAAAAATGACGATAACCCTTATGAAATAAACTCGGATATTATCTGGCAGGGATTCCGAAATGAAAGCGGCGCGGCATTCGTATATTGGGCAGCAAAAGATATTTTAACGCAGGAATATGAGTCGACTGTTTCTTTGAACGGTTACGGCTTGCCTTCCGAGGTAAGAATTATTGACCTATACACCGGCGATGTCTTCGGGTTTGACGACGAACACCTGTCTTACTCGGACGGCATTTTAAGCCTGCGCCATATCCCTATTCGTGACTATCCGCTTATGCTGACTTTCGGCAGCTTTTGTGATATCGAGCTTCATTAATTCATGGCAAAGTTAATAACAAATCAAGCCTGCTGTGTAGTTGACGCCATATAACCGCTATTTGAAACGGAGATATTCACCATGACCTTTAACTTCACGCCGAACGGTCAAAACCGTACGCCCGAGGTCGTTTCGGCATTGCTTCATGCCGAGGACGGAACTGTACTGCGCTTTTCCGCGGGAACGTATGATTTTTATGAAGAAGGAGTGTATGAAGGGTATTTTTCGCCTTCATGCAACAAAAGCGGCGATAAAAAAGTCGTTTTTCCGCTCCTGAATCTTAAAAATGTAACTGTGGACGGTGGCAACGCCGATTTTGTCTTTCACGACCGCCTGTTTCCCTTTGTGATTCAAAACTGTCGGGGCGTTACCATCAAGAATTTTACAATGGATTTTTCCTTTCCGCGATGCTGCATAGCGTATGTGGGAAAAGTGACCGGAGAAGGCTTCGAACTTGTTATCGACCGTAATACATATAACTACAGTGTCAGTAAACGCGGCAATCTCAATATTTCAGCCGGGCGCGACGAGTTTTCCACTTGCGAAAGAAGGTTTTTCCTAAAGCCATGCGTACAGGGCGCACAGGTCTGTTTCCTTGCCGCCGGGCAGATTTTCTATGAGAATATCAATCCCCCCGCCCCCATGCTTTATTGCGATGCCGAAGAGACCGAAAACGGCGTATTTCTGCGCTATAAAGATGCATTCCGACCGGACTATAAAGAAAATACCCCCATTTTCATCAGCTTTGACGAACAAAGAGACAATGACATGTTCTTTCTCGAAAAAAGCAGCAGCATGCTTTTTGAAGATATCCATATTTACAGCGGCGCAGGAATGGGCTTCACAGGTCAATGCTGCGAAAATGTAACTCTGCGCCGCTGTACCGTAGCTCCGCGCGGAAATGGGGTTCTCGACTATTCCACCACCGCCGACGCCATACTCTTCACTAACTTCTCCGGGCAGGTTAACATCGAAGATTGCCATATACAAAACACGCTTGACGACGCGTTGAGTATACACGGGTTCTATACAAAAATCGATCGTATAACGGCGCCCAAAAAAGCCGTTGCAAGGTTTATTCACCGTTCACAGGGCGGTGCACGGATCTATCTCCCGGGTGATCAAGTGGTGGCATCCGACGGTGTAACCATGAGCGAAAAAATCACGGCAACGATAAAAAAGGCTCATTTCGAAAATGATCCGTATGAAGTGTTTTTAGAGTTCGAAGAAGAAATCGACACTCTGCTAGCACCCGGCGACTATATAGAAAACCGCAAAAGGACACCGGATGTACGGATTTCCGGGTGCAGCTTCGAAAATCTGCCGCACCTCAGAATCGGAACTGCCGGCAAAACGGTGATCGAAAACAATATTATAAAGCAATGCGGCGGGATTGCAATAAATGACCTTCTCCACTATTGGCTTGCATCCGGACCTGTACGGGATGTGAGAGTCATAAACAATAAGTTTATAAACTGCGAGCGCGGAGTTTTTGCTTTCATAGACCGTGACCCGCGGTCGGATGTGCGTCATAAAAATATCAAAATAATAGGCAACAGCTTTACGGATTGCTTTACGGCAATAAATATGCAAAAAACAGACGGAGTTGTTGTGCAAGGCAACATAATGAGCAATGTAAAAAACAAATTCACATGCATCGATTGCACGGGCGTGGAAACGGATATGGAGGTATAAAAAATGGGACAGCTGCTTATGACAATGAAACTTACAGACAGTATATCCGCGATCACACTGCCTGCGGGTTTTCGTACACACCAATACCGGCGCGGTGCCGATACGCTTTTCAGTTTTGAAGATTTCCGCTCGCAATGGATCGGGATAAGGGATCCAAACCACGGTGATGAGATGGCAAGCTGGTTCAAAACAGTTTATTACGATCCGCATGTTCCGGATGACGGATTTTTCCTTGTTGTCAAAGGCGAAAAAGAAATGGCGGCAAGCGCATGCATTCAAATAGGTCAGCGCACGCCGGACTCAGCCACACTTCATGCTGTCTATACATCGGACACTTACAGGGGGTTAGGTTTAGGACGAGCTGTTGTACAACAAGTGATAAATTACGCCATAGAACACGGGATTCATGAAATATTCCTGACCACCGACGATTGGCGTGTTCCGGCAATAGCACTGTATTTGAAAATGGGATTCATTCCGGTTTTCTACGAACCTGACATGCGCAGCAGGTGGACGAAAATCTGCATCGACAATGGTTTCAAAGACATACCTGTTATCAGCGAAAACGGAGTTTCTGAGCTGATTAATGTATCCTAAAGGATAAATTTTATCCTGACACTCACCGAGCACTGACATATAAACCTTTCACTCACTTAAAGAATGCCTGATTTGCTCTGTTTCAAAAGAGCAGCAATCAGGCATTTTTTATGATAGGATTGTATGTATTTAAACTCAGAAACCGGACTATCTCAAGTGAATTGCGTTTATTTCAAGTAAAAAGCGAAAAGTTGACGATTATGGTTAATAAGATGTTGATTTTTTTATTGTTTAATTTATACTTATACTTAATTATGCTTGCTTAACTTGTCAGGCATATAAAAAACATTTTATGAAGACAAATCTCCAGTTAACCGAAAATCCGGGTAATAGCTGCAATAGGCCCTGCTTTGGAAAAAAGATCATTAAATGTGTACGGCATTTACAATATAATTAGTGGAGGTCCTATATGAGTAATCTATATTATGACTTATTAAAAGAATGGTGTGACTCGCTGCTTGAAAAGCAAATAAATGAGATCAAATCGCCCGGTATATACGGAGGAATCATATGCCCTGCCTGCTCCGCCATTCATGGAAGGTGTGCAGACGCTGTATATCCTCTTATGTATATGGCACACGCAACCGGTGAAGAGCGTTACCTGGATGGGGCGG
>Ga0209537_1001815_pt1 | contig 23063 bp, 19 predicted proteins | sample BioPla4DNA1_FD_187698 | JGI IMG/M metagenome (GOLD analysis project Ga0209537, IMG submission 187698) | Biogas fermentation microbial communities from Germany - Plant 4 DNA1 (SPAdes) (version 2) | ecosystem: Engineered > Bioreactor > Anaerobic > Digestate | place: Bielefeld, North... | reverse complement strand
TTGTTAGGGGCGCCTCCAGGTTATGTGGGATATGAAGAGGCAGGCCAGCTGACTGAAATGGTCAGACGGAATCCCTATTCAGTTGTGCTCTTTGATGAGATTGAAAAGGCGCACCCGGATATCTTCCATGTCCTCCTGCAGGTGATGGAGGATGGAAGGCTGACCGACGCCCAGGGCAGGACAGTTGATTTCCGCAACACAGTGATCATTATGACCTCCAACGTGGGAGCCAACCTGATCCGCCATGAGCAGAGGTTAGGGTTCAAGGCCGGGGAACGAAAGGATGCCATGGATTATGAAGCTATGAAAGAAAGGGTCACAGAGGAGTTGCGGCGCACCTTCAGGCCCGAGTTCTTGAATAGGGTTGATGAGATAATTGTCTTCCACCCGCTGGAAGAGGAGCATATGAAGGAGATCGTGGAGCTGATGCTCAAGAATATCAGCAAGCGTATCGCTGAATTCGGGCTGCACCTGGAGTTTACCCAGGAGGCCAAGGAATTCCTGGTCAAAGAGGGCTATGATCCAGTCTTTGGCGCCCGGCCCTTGCGTCGGGTCATCCAGCGGATGGTGGAGGATGAACTCTCCGAGGAACTCCTGGCCGGAAAATTCAAGTCCGGTGATCAGATCCTGGTGGATGTCGGGGAGAATAAGCTCACATTCCAGGCCAAATAAAAAAACTGCAGTGACAAGAGGACGTGTGACAGGGACGTGTGACACGTGATAAGGGGACGGGGGGTCCCGTCATCATAGATGGGGCAACCCGTCCCCTTGATGCGCGGAGGGACAATCCCCCGACAACTCCCCTGTTCGGTCAAAAATGCCTTCTCATAAGAGAGGGCATTTTTTTGTTTGCCCAATATAATATGCATAAATCTGCAAGATACCCTGTATTTTTCTATATTTACCTATTAAGGTTTTTAGAGTAAGATATATTTATACATACTAAAAAAGGGGGGGATGGGTGTACATTGCTTTGATAATAGGTCAAGAACCTTTTTCAGACCTATAGCAATTTAAAGGGGAGGTATTTGTGTTGAGAAGAAGGCTGTCATTTATTCTTTTATTTTCTTTGTTTATGGTATTGGTTTTTGCTGTATGCGGCTGTAGTTCAGATGAACCTGCACAAAGTGAAACTGAAACTGATACTTCCTGGCAGGAAATCAAAGAGAAGGGTTATTTTGTGGTCGGGCTTGATGATGCTTTCCCACCTATGGGCTTCCGGGAAGAAGGCACCAATGAGATTGTCGGTTTTGACATCGATCTGGCCAAAGAAGCTGCAAAAAGAATGGGTGTTGAGGTTAAGTTCCAGCCGGTGATCTGGGATACAGTGATTGAAGAATTGAACAGCGGTAATATCGATGTGATCTGGAACGGTCTCACTATCACTGAAGAAAGGCAACAAAAGATTGCCTTCACCGAGCCCTATCTGGAGAACAGACAGATCATTGTGGTACAAAAGGACTCCGCAATCAACAGTAAGAAGGACCTGGCCGGCAAGAATGTGGGAAGACAAGCAGGCAGCAGCGCCAAAATAGCGATGGAAAAAGATCCGGAAACCTTAAATTCCATCGGGGAAATTTTTGAGTACGGCAGCAATGATGAAGCCCTTTTGGATCTGAGCACGGGAAGGCTGGATGCTGTGGTGGTAGATGAAATTGTAGGCCGCTACTACATCAAGAAGAAACCTGATGTGTACCGGGTGCTTGATGAACACTTCGGCGAAGAACTGTACGGAGTAGGCTTGAGGAAAAGCGATAAGAGTTTTCTGAACGAGCTGCAGAAAGCGCTGGATGAGATGAAGGCGGATGGCACAGCGGCTGAGATATCCAAAAAATGGTTCGGAGAGGACCTCGTCATATAATTTAGGAATAAAACAGGCTAACAGCAAACGCTGTTAGCCTGTGATTGTGAATCATTCCCGTTATTTTCCAGGGCGAGGGGGATTACTGTGGAATATATTCTGTCTTTGCTTCCAACTATGCTCGGGGGAACAGTTGTGACACTCAAGCTTTTCGCTTTCACTCTGGTCATGGCATTGCCAATAGGTGTAGTGTTCGCCATTGCCCGCCTTTCCAGTCTTCGTTTCTTGAATTACTTTATGCAGTTTTATATCTGGGTTTTTCGCGGAACCCCGCTGCTCCTACAGCTCTTGTTTATCTATTATGGGCTCGGTATTGTCGGGATTAAGATCGACCGCTTCACAGCGGCAGTGTTGTCTTTTGTGCTCAATTATTCTGCTTACCTAGCGGAAATATACCGGGCGGGTATTCAATCCATCGACCGGGGGCAGTCTGAGGCAGCAGATGTTCTGGGATTGACCCGCTTCCAAACCATGACGAGAATCATTCTCCCGCAGATGTTCAAACGGGTCTTGCCGCCCATTAGCAATGAGGTTATCAACCTGATTAAAGATACAGCGCTGGTTTATGCTATTGGGATGAGTGAACTGCTGAGAGTGGCAAAAACAGCATCGGTAAGAGACTTCAGCTTCATTCCCTTTTTTACAGCAGCACTTTTTTATTTGCTGATGATCGGCCTTGTTCAACAGTTTTTTAAATGGCTGGAGGCAAAATACGACTATTATCGTTAGCGGGAGTGACAAAGATGTATATCTTGCAGGCACTGGATATTCACAAGAGTTTTAAGAAAACCGAGGTCTTGAAGGGCATTACACTGCAACTAGCAAAAGGAGAAGTGCTTGCTATCATAGGACCTTCAGGGTCAGGCAAGAGCACACTCCTCAGGTGTCTCAATCGCCTGGAAACCATTGACAGCGGTGTTATTGAAATCGACGGGGAAATAATGGTCCGTAATGACCCAAAAGGGAGGGCTGTATACAGCAGTGAAAAAGATATTGCCCGGATCCGCAGGAAGATGGGGATGGTTTTTCAAAACTTCAACCTTTTCCCTCATAAGTCGGTGCTGGAGAACCTGATGCTGGCACCCATGCTGGTGCAAAGATTAGATGCGGTGCAGGCCAAAGAACGGGCTTTAGTCCTGCTGGAAAAAGTGGGGCTGTCTGACAAGGTTAATAATTACCCTTTTGAACTGTCAGGCGGCCAGCAACAGCGTGTAGCCATAGCCAGGGCACTGGCCATGAACCCGGATATCATGTGCTTTGATGAACCGACCTCTGCTCTTGACCCTGAACTGACCGGCGAGGTTTTGAATGTAATGAAAGACTTGGCCGCAGACAAAATGACCATGATCGTTGTCACCCACGAAATCGGTTTCGCCAGGGAGGTCGCTGATCGTGTGATCTTCATGGATGATGGGCTCATCGTAGAGCAGGGAACCGCGGAAGATGTCCTGCTCAATCCCCAACATGAAAGAACAAAAACATTCTTGAGCACAGTTCTGATGGCGCGCTGAGTTCTTACAATTGGCGGTAACTGCAGCAAACTGCCTTCTCAAGGAGAGAGGGCATTTTTTATTCGCCATTTTCCTATTGCTGCATAAAATAAGCAAAAGACAGCGCGATCAGGGGGACATTCCCGGTGATGGACTGATCAGTCAAGCTGTCCCAGTGATCATCATTTTGTCCCTGCCAGCGCAGCGAGCTGCGAAGGTTGTTACTTGCCCTTGACGAAGGAGCAGCTAACGACAGCCGAAGGGAAATATAGATGTTGAGCTAAGCGACTATGCGCCATGGATGGCGTCTTAGGGCGCGGTCTGCTATAAAAGCGACAAGTCTTAGGGCAAGTTAAACCGGGGCTTATGTCGCAAGTTGCAGGGATAAAAACTGTTCAGATCGGGCGGGAAACAGTCCCGGTGATTGGGCGGCGATCGGTCAACTTGTCCCCCTGTTAGGTCTAGATGGGGAGAAAAAGTGGGGTGATGAAAAATGAGACTGAACCAACCGCCCTGCCCCTCCGGCCGCTTTTGGCGGGTGGAAGCAGGTGATACTTTTTACTCTATTGCCCGTGCATTGGATATACCGGTGGATGAGTTGATACGAGCCAATCCGGGTGTGGATCCTTCAAATCTTCAGATCGGCCAATTGCTATGTCTGCCTGAAGAATTCCCTCCCTGTCCCTCTGGTGTCTATTGGGAGGTGTCTCCTGGAGATACCCTATACAGCATTGCCCAATCGGTAGGGACAACAGTAGAGACTTTGCTGGAGTTAAACCCAGGAATTGATCCATTTAACCTTCAGGTGAGACAGAAGATATGCCTGCCCTGATGATGCCTCAAGACTTGATCCCAATAGGGATCAGGTTCGGCCTGTTGTGGACAAACCTTCGTGTAATCGCGCGGGGGACAGTCAGGGTGACAAGGGGAAGGGGGTTGCGGCCCGATCAGGGGGAATGTTCCTTTGCGCGGCCCGATCGGTCAACCTGTCCCCCGATCGGGCGGCGGGACAGTCCTAGTGGTCGGTCAGATCACCCAACCTGTCCGGTTATCGTGAATAAAGCAAAAAAGCAAGCCTGACAAGTTGGTAGTTAGTGGTTAGTCGTTGGAAAACAGGGCGGCCAAGTAAAGCAAAAAGGAAGCCTGGCGGTTGAGAAGTGGGAAGTGAGAAGTTGGAGGTGGGAATTTTTTAGAATAAAGCAAAAAGGCAAGCCTGGCTGAAATAGAGGTCAGAAGTAAGAAGTCGGAGGTCGGAAAAGATTCGTATAATCGGTGGGCCTGTTGCGGGACAGTTCCCATGACTAGTCGGCCTATCAATAAAGAAAAAAAGCAAGCCTGACAAGTTGGTAGTTAGTGGTTAGTCGTTGGAAAACAGGGCGGCCAAGTAAAGTAAAAAGGAAGCTTGGCGGTTGAGAGGTGGGAAGTGTGAGGTTGGAGGTGGGAATTTTGGCACCGTTAGGGAATGCCCCCTGATCGGCCTTTTAAAAGATCGATATATTTAGAGGATTATTTGCCTTATTCAAGAATAATTATAAAGGTCAAATGATTTGTTCAGCATACTGCCAGAGAAGCACTAATAGATGTCACAGTCATGATTGGCCTTTTTTATCTTTTACTAACTGTCTCAGTGATAGATCCGGCCTAGTCTGAGAAGGATTCATCCACTAATTGGGGGTGGTTTTTTGCTCGATGAGATAACCATTGGTAAACTGGCTGTACTGCTGGCTATCAGCTCTGATGCTGAGGAAAAGGAGATTATACAAAAGGGAGAGCAAGCGGGATATAAGCTGTTCAAAGGCCGCGTCGGCTCTATGGAAGGAGAAAAAATATTTGCCGCTGTGGAGACAGCTGCTAAAAGAAGAGAGATTATCGTCAATATGTACCGGGAAGAGCATGCCCTTTATCATTCCATTCTCGATGCCTTCCATGGAGTATGCCGGGGGGAACTGGCTTTGGGGAGTGTTCTGCGCTCTGTAGGCCTTGTTTTCAGTATTGTGCGCGGGCCCCGCATGGCCGGGGATTATTCTGATGGAGAATGGCTGGCGGTAGCCCTTTACGGCAATATCGGTGCCCCCATCAAGGGTTTTGAGCATGAGGTAATAGGTTTGGGTATCAATAATGTTTGATCAGGGTAAGTCCGGCATTTTTTACATGTACATATTTTTGCATGTAGTTGTAAGAGATGTTTTCACCGGGGCTGAACCTGCCCTGAATTTTTCCCCTTAATAGTGATCAGCAGATGCCCGGGGTGGCTGCCCCGGGCTAGTTGATGCGCAAAAAAAAAGTAGTGCACGCAGAATAAGGTCTTAGCAGGAGGATATACAGTGGGAGAGAGCAGGGTAAGTTTGTGGAGAAGCAGGGGGATGCTTCTTCTCTTAGTGGCAGGTAATACAGTAATTTACATGATGATCTATCTGAGGGGCACTTATTATATTCCGCTGATGGAGGAACTGCAGATTAACAACACCCAGTTGGGGATGATGGGTGTTGCCTATGGAGTAGCGGCCGCCCTCTGTTACTTTCCTGGTGGTTGGCTAGCGGACCGGTTGTCAGCAAGGAAACTTCTGGCTCTATCATACATTCTTACCGGCTTGGGAGGTTTTTATTACGCCACCTTTCCTAGCTATCTGATGTGTGTTCTGCTGCATGCCTATTGGGGAGTCACTACCTCCCTTATCTTCTGGGCTGCATCTGTCAAGGCGACCCGGCAGTTGGCTGCAGTAACTGAGCAGGGGCGAGCCTATGGTTTTTTGGAAGCTGGACATGGTATAGCAGCAGGTATTTTACTATCTGTAGGCCTGGCTTTCTTTGCCCGCTTGGGGAGTGACAGTGATGCCTTGTCCCTTGTCATAACTGCCTATGCGCTCTTGTGTTTATTGATCGGTGTGATCACCTGGCTCTTTTTTAAACAAGAATCCCACAATGACTGTTGTTCCAGTGATGTACGGGGAAAGATCATCAAGGTTGTTAAAATGCCTAAGGTGTGGTTGATAACTTTGATCATCTTTTGCACCCATTGGGCTGTATGTACAACTCAGTACCTGGTGCCCTTTTCAACTCAGGTTTTTGGTGCAAGTGTTATCTTTGGTGCTGCTCTTTCCATAATGAAAGACTATGTGCGGCCTATTGTGGCAGCAGTTGCCGGGATTGCCGGGGATAGGATAGGATCATCCAAAGTGATCTCCTTTGGGTTTCTTCTCTTGCTGGCAGGGTTTGTATCTCTGCTGGTTGTGGCCGGAAGAATAAATCTGCTCCTTCTTTTGATCATCAACAGTGGGATTGTCTATCTGGCAATGTATATGATCAGGGCTCTCTACTATTCCTTGCTGGAGGAAGGGGACATCCCTCTAGCCATTTCCGGAACAGCGGTAGGTTTAATTGCCACCTTCGGCTATATTCCGGAATTCTTTGTTCCCATGGTTGGCGGACGGCTCTTGGATCTTTTTCCAGGGACTGCAGGCTACCGGTATTTGTTCATCTTAACCGCTGTCTTAATTATTGTCGGTTATTTTGTAACTGTTTACTGGATGAAAATCACCAGAGAAAAGAGGATGAGCATGCTTGCCTTACGGAAAAAGAGTGTTTGCCCCGCTGGGCAAGGCAGTGTACAATTTTTGTAGGTAATTGAGTGTCTCATGTAGAAAAAAGAGACCTCAATAATGGTCATCTTTTCAGCTGGGCAAGAGCTTCTTGACACTCAGGGTGCTGGGGGTTATAATGAAAGCAAATAACTACTCAGAGTTAGGAGATAAGAGGGAGTAGGCGCTAGTTTAGTGTATAGGCTCCCTATTGTTTTTCCTAATATTTTTCACAATAAATTTTCAGCCATCTACTCAGAGATACTGAGATATGAGGGAGTAGAAAGCGCAAATGTTTGTGCTCTACTCCTTATTGTTTTTCTGCACTTTTTACTTTCCATAATGAGTTTATATTCAGGAGGGACTAGGTATGATAGAAATGGATGCAGCTGTACATTGTGTATCAATAGATGGCGAAAGTCTGACACTAGAGCAGTTTTTAGCTGTGGCCAGGGATATGGCCAAGGTAAAGCTTCATATTTCAGGGAAAGAGAAACTGCTCAGATCCAGAAGGGTAGTGGAAGAAATCATTTCCCGGGGTGATGTTGCCTATGGTGTCACCACCGGTTTTGGTAAATTCAGCGAGGTTACTATCTCCACAGAAGACTGCAATACTTTGCAGCAGAATATTATTATGAGCCATTCCTGTGGGGTGGGGCAGCCTCTCCCACAGGAAGTGGTCCGGGGGATGATGCTCCTCAGGGCAAACTCTCTGGCCAAAGGTTACTCAGGGGTAAGGCTGGATGTTGTGGAACTGCTGCTTAATATGCTGAACAGGGGGATTCACCCGGTGGTTCCTTGTAAGGGATCAGTAGGTGCCAGCGGTGATCTGATACCCCTTTCCCATATTGCACTAGCGATGATCGGTATGGGTGAAGTGGAATATCAGGGTCAGGTAATGCCCTCTAAGAAAGCTCTGCAGAAGGCAGGGCTGCACCCTATAACCCTTACTGCCAAAGAGGGGTTGGCACTGATCAATGGAACCCAGTATATGAGCACTCTAGGCTGTTTGGCTGTTTGTGATGCTCTGGATCTGTTAAAAACTGCACATATTGCTGCAGCTATGACCTTCGAAGCCCTGGAAGGGATTCCATCCGCTTATGACCCGCGGGTACAGGCTGTGCGCCCCCACTGCGGGCAGAGATTGTCTGCCCAGGCGATGCTGAAGTTGCTGCAGGGGAGTGAACTGCTGGAAAGAGAGAAGCCGAAAAGGGTTCAGGATGCTTATACATTGAGGTGTATCCCTCAGGTCCATGGAGCCTCCTTAGATGCCATCAATTATGTGAAGGGCGTTCTGGAGGTGGAGATCAACTCTGCTACAGATAATCCCCTCATCTTTCCAGAGGAAGGGGATGTAATCAGCGGTGGCAATTTCCATGGCCAGCCGCTGGCTCTTGCTCTGGACTTTCTGGCTCTGGCTGTTTCTGAGCTGGCCAACATCTCTGAGCGGCGTCTGGAAAGGATGGTCAACCCTGCCCTTAATGGTGAACTGCCGCCCTTCCTCACCAGAAACGGCGGTCTCAACTCCGGTTTGATGCTGCTTCAATATGCTGCAGCAGCACTGGTCTCAGAGAACAAGGTTCTTTCCCACCCTGCCAGTGTTGATTCTATCCCTACTTCAGGCAATCAGGAGGACCATGTGAGTATGGGTTCAATCGCGGCTTTGAAGCTCCGTACAGTGGTGGAGAATCTGTCCTGGGTCATCGCTGCGGAAATGCTGGCTGCCAGCCGGGCAATGGCTTTTATTTCCCATAAGACCGGCAGAGGGGTATCAATTGCCAATCAGTTGGTGCTGGAAAGGGTGCCTTTCCAGGATCAGGATCAGATCCTTTATCAAAATCTCAATAAGGTGCATGATTTGGTACTTTCCGGTTTGGTGATCAGGGAAGTGGAAAGAGAATTGGGAGATCTTTTAGATTAATTGGGAAGAAGAAATTGTTTTTTATGAAATGGAAGGCAGTTTACATGGTGAATCCACATAGGGGGGATATCATGGAAAAAATTAAAGCAGATTTCTTACTGTTAAATGCAGGACAGTTGGTAACCGTAGCGGGTAATTCTGATCACCCCAAAAGGGGGAAGGAGCTAAATGAGATCGGTGTGATAGCTGATGGCGCAGTAGCAGCCAGAGATGGAGTAATTGTAGCTGTAGGCACCACTGATGAGCTGCAGAAAAGAGTTGAACTCACTAATGGAACTGTGTGTGTTGATGCCTGTGGCAAAGTGGTCCTGCCGGGCCTGGTGGACCCCCATACCCATGTTGTTTTTGCCGGCTCCAGGGAACATGAGCTGGAGATGAAGATCAAGGGTGTTCCCTATCTTGATATATTGGCTGCAGGAGGGGGTATCCTCGATACAGTTCGCTCCACCAGAGCGGCCAGCCGGGAGCAACTGGTGCAGGTGGCTAGAAAATACCTGGATCAGATGCTGGCACAGGGCACCACAACAGCAGAGGCCAAAAGCGGCTATGGGCTTACAGTAGAGGATGAAGTGAAGACCCTGGAGGCGATCCGGGAGTTGAACAATAGCCATCCTGTGGACCTGGTTCCCACTTTCCTCGGTGCCCATGCCATTCCGGAAGAATACAAGGAAAACCCTGATGGTTTTGTTGACCTGGTTATCGAGGAGATGCTGCCTGCTGTCAAGGAAAAAGGCCTGGCCGAATTCTGTGATATCTTCTGTGAACAGGGTGTTTTTTCGGTGGAGCAGAGTCGCAGAATCCTTTTAAAGGCCAAAGAAATGGGATTCAAGCTGAAGATCCATGCTGATGAGATGGTACCCCTGGGTGGGGCAGAACTGGCTGCTGAACTGGGGGCGACCTCTGCTGATCATCTGATGGTGGTTTCGGAACGGGGGATTGAGATGCTGGCTGCATCTTCCACTGTAGCTGTACTGCTGCCGGCAACCACTTTCTGTGTTATGGGAGAGCGGTATGCCCCTGCCCGTAAGATGATCGAAAAGGGAGTAGCTGTTGCACTGTCCACCGATTTCAACCCTGGGAGCAGCCCGGTCAACTCCCTGCAGATAGTGATGGGTATCGCCTGCCGTCAATTAAAGATGACACCGGCTGAGGTGATCTCAGCTGTGACCATCAATGCTGCCCATGCCATCGGGCGGGCGGACAGTGTAGGAAGTATCGAAGTAGGGAAAAAAGCCGACCTGGTTATTTTTGATGCCAGAGACTACAGGTATCTGATGTACCGCTTTGGCACCAACCTTGTGGAAAGAGTTGTTAAATCAGGGCGTTTAGTTATAGGAGGGTGAAAAATGAAGATAGTTGAGTGTGTGCCCAATTTCAGTGAAGGGCGGCAGAAGGATGTTATCGAGAAGATCATAGCAGCGGTGAGGGGTGTGGATGGTGTTAAGGTTTTAGACTATTCATCAGATCCCAGCCACAACCGCACTGTGCTGACCTTTGTGGGAGAACCCATGGCTGTGAAGGAAGCAGCATTCCGTGTAGCAGAAAAAGCTGCGGAGCTGATCGATATGGAACAACACCAAGGGGAACACCCCCGTATCGGCGCTGCTGATGTGATTCCTTTGATCCCCATCAGTGGTGTGAGTATGGAGGAGTGTGTGGAACTGGCCCGGGAGTTGGGGCGTGATATCGGGGAGAAGCTGGGGATTCCTGTTTATCTTTATGAAGAGGCAGCCACCCGTCCCGACCGAAAAAACCTGGCACATGTCCGCCGGGGTGAGTATGAGGGTCTGAAAGAGGCTATCAAGACACCTGAGCGTCAGCCTGATTTTGGCCCAGCTCAGATGCACCCTAGGGCTGGTGCTGTAGCTGTTGGCGCACGACCTCCTCTGGTGGCTTATAATATCAATCTTGGTACAGACAAAGTGGAGATCGCCAAAGCAATTGCCCGCACCATCAGGGGGAGCAGCGGCGGTTACCCCAGTATTAAGGCTCTGGGTGTTCTCATTGAGGAGACCGGTAAGGCCCAGGTGACCATCAATGTCTGCAACTATAAAGAGGTTTCCCTGGCCCGGGTTTTTGAAACAGTGAAAAGTGAGGCTGAGCGCTATGGTGTCAATATCACAGGTAGCGAGATCGTGGGTTTAGTGCCCATGGAGGCCCTGCTGGATGCTGCAGCCTTCTACCTGAGGCTGGAGGGCTTCCAGCTGGAACAAGTTTTGGAGAAAAGGCTGTAGTTTGGTGATGTGACAAGGGGACGGGGGTCGTGTCACTGCAGTTGGTGGTTAGTCGTTAGTGGTTAGTGGTTGGGCCACCATGGGGACGTCCCTGCGGTAAGTAGGAGCCGGAAACCGGAGGTTTTAAGCCGGGATTTGGATATTAATTGGTTGCAACAGTTGTTCTGCTATAGATGCTATCAGTTGCTCCTCCGGGGCAAGTTAAACCGAAATAAGTGCAAGCGCAGTGATAAAAGTAGTCCTTTTTGTTCACCTATGTTAGCTGTTGACGAAGATGTAATTGGGAAGGATGATTGTTATGTTGATGGATATGACGGTCAGGGATTTCTTAAAAGAACTGGCATCCAATTCACCGGCACCTGGTGGGGGGAGTGTGTCTGCCCTTGCCGGGAGCCTAGGTGCGGCCCTGGTCTGTATGGTTGCACGGTTAAGTGAAAAACAGCCAATACCTGATGGAGTAGAAGAGACAGCGGTTGTTTTAGCAAGGGCAGAGAAATTGATGGCAGTTCTGGAGAAGGATGTAGATGCAGATACTGAAGCCTTCAATCAGGTAATGAAGGCTTACGGCCTGCCCAAAGGCACAGAATTGGAAAAGAAAGAGCGCTCCCGGGCCATCCAGCAGGCACTAAAAGGGGCAGCCCTTCACCCGATGAAAGTTGCCAGAGAGTGCCTTGATGTATTGGAGCTCTGTAGTTGGGCTGCTGCTCACGGCAATCCCAACGCCTTAAGCGATGCGGGGGTGGCTTCCCTGCTGGCCCAGTCCGGAATCAGGGGTGCTCTCTATAATGTGGAGATCAATCTGTCAAGCATCAGGGACCCGGAATTCAAGGAAAAAATGGTACAGGAAAAAGAAGCTATCCTGAAAAAAGCTCTGCAGCTGCAGGAGGAACTTAAAGAAACGGTTGAGAACAGGTTATCATAGAGCTTGCTCTCTGGCACTCTCAAACCCATGAGCAGGGATATTGTTTAAGCAGGTCGAATTAATGCGTATCTTGATCTCCTAGCTGGGGGTGAAGGGATGCAGGAAAATTTGGCAGAAAAAAGACTGGATACCGAGGAGATTGCAGAGCGGCTGGCCCTCCTGGAAGCTGTGTTGGATGCTATTGTTGAGGGGGTTATTGTAACTGATGCCAGCGGCAGGATCCTCTATTTCAATGAGGCACAGGAAAAGATAGAGGGTCTGAACAAAGATGAAGTAATAGGGCGTTATCTCCATGAGGTCTATCAGGTTTCCCCGAAGACCAGTGATCACGCGGTTGTCATTAAGAACGACAGGCCATCTAAGGATAAGGTTAAAACTTTTTTTACCACTGAAGGAAAAGAGATCAACCTGGCAGCCAGCACCTACCCGGTGAGACATGGTGGTAGGATTGTGGGTGCTTTTTCTGTCTGCCGGGACTTTACCAGGATTAAGGATTTGATCAAGAAAAATATGTCACTACAGAGACAGATGCATTTCAAATGGGATGACAGGCATTTAAAAAACGGAACACGCTATACACTTGATGATTTCATCTATACCAGTAAAACAGTTGAGAGGTTAATCAACCAGGCCCGCAAGGCTGCTTTAACCGATTGTCCTGTTTTGGTTTATGGGGAAACAGGTACAGGTAAAGAGGTGCTGGCGCAGGGAATCCATAATGCCAGTGGCCGGGCTGATGAACCTTTCATTGGGATCAACTGTGCAGCAATACCGGAGACACTGCTGGAAAGCACCCTTTTTGGTACAGTGAAAGGCGCGTTCACCGGTGCTCTCGATACCCAGGGGCTTTTTCAACAGGCTGGGAAGGGAACATTGTTTCTCGATGAGATCAACTCTATGCCCCCTGCTCTGCAGGCTAAATTGCTCAGGGTTTTGCAGGAAAGGAAATACCGGCGGGTGGGCTGTACCAGAGAACTTCCTCTGAAATGCAGGATTATCTCCTCAACCAATATGGACCCCTATCAGTGTATTGAAGAGGGGACATTGCGGGAAGACATCTACTACCGGTTTGCTGTTTTCACTCTGTATATTCCGCCTTTAAGGGAACGTACCGAGGATATTGGGGAGCTTATATCCCATTTCATCAAAAATTTCTGCAGGGTTTACGGCCAGCGTAATGTGAGAGTTAATTCAGAACTGAAAAAAGCGTTGTTAAACTATCAATGGCCGGGAAATGTAAGAGAACTGCAGCATGTCATTGAAAGCAGCCTTGTCATGCTGGAACCTGATGAAAATGAAATCACCTTTGATCACTTGCCAGCCTTTATCAGACCTAAGTTTAAACAGAATAAAAGCAATCTTGCTATAAAGTATATACCTTCTAATAGCAGTCTCAATGAGATCATGAAGGAAACAGAGCGGCAGGTGATCGAGGATGTGCTGCGCAGCAATGATGGGAATATTACCAGGGCGGCAAAATCCCTGGGGATTTTGCGCCAGAACCTTCAATACCGTATGAGAAAATTGGGGATTAAGTCTTCAGTATTTGATTGATATAAACTTTATATCTAGAGAGGGGAGAAGAGATGCTGAACAACATCGATATAGCCAATGCCATGACCATCAAGTTGAGTAATGAACTGCCGGAAATGCCGGAATTCGTGCCCGGTATCCGCAGAGCACCGAACAGAGGGTTCCGCCTTTCAACTGAGCAGACCAAAATTGCTTTGAGAAATGCCTTGCGCTATGTGCCGGAGGAACTGCACGAAAAGCTGGCTCCGGAGTTTTTAAATGAGCTTTTGACCAGGGGGCGTATTTATGCCTACCGCTACCGCCCAGCTGGAAGGATCTATGCCAAACCCATCGATGAATATAAGGGAAACTGCATTGAGGGTAAGGCCTTCCAGTTGATGATCGACAACAACCTGGATTTTGAAGTGGCGCTTTACCCTTATGAGCTGGTAACCTATGGGGAAACCGGCAGTGTGTGCCACAACTGGCTGCAGTACAGGTTGATAAAAAAGTATCTAGAGGTAATGACCGACCATCAGACACTGGTGGTTATGTCAGGGCATCCCCTAGGGCTGTTCCCGTCAAAACCCGATGCTCCCCGGGTGATCATTACCAATGCCCTGATGGTAGGGATCTTTGACAATCCCCATGACTGGGAGATTGCAGAGGAGATGGGGGTTGCCAACTACGGCCAGATGACAGCCGGCGGCTGGATGTATATTGGCCCCCAGGGGATCGTCCATGGCACCTTTAACACACTGCTTAATGCTGGGCGGTTGAAGTTAGGTGTCCCTCAGGATGGGGATCTCAGAGGGAAACTCTTTATATCCTCAGGGCTTGGAGGTATGAGCGGCGCCCAACCCAAGGCGGTGGAAATCGCTAATGGTGTGGGTGTGATCGCTGAAGTGGATTACTCCAGGATCAAGACCAGGTATGACCAGGGCTGGGTCAGCATGGTTTCAGATAACCTGGATGAGATCTTTAAAACAGCAGCCGAGTATCTCGCTAAAAAGGAACCGATCTCTATCGCTTACTATGGAAATATTGTTGATCTTTTAGAGTATGTGGTTGAGAAAAACATCCATGTTGATCTCCTCTCAGACCAGACCTCCTGCCATGCTGTTTATGAAGGTGGGTACTGCCCGCAGGGTATAAGCTTTGAGGAGAGGACAAGGCTGCTGGCTGAGGACCGGGAGAAATTCAAACAACTGGTTGACCAGAGCCTGAGACGCCATTTTTATCTGATCAAAACCCTTACAGAACGGGGCACCTATTTCTTTGACTACGGCAACTCCTTTATGAAGGCTGTATTTGATGCAGGTGTGAAGGAGATCTCCAAAAACGGTGTAGATGAGAAGGATGGTTTTATCTTTCCCTCCTATGTTGAAGATATCATGGGCCCCATGCTTTTTGATTACGGTTATGGGCCTTTCCGCTGGGTGTGTTTGAGCGGCAAGCATGAGGACCTGGTGAAAACTGACCGTGCCGCAATGGAGTGTATTGACCCTAACCGCCGGGGCCAGGACCGGGATAACTACATCTGGATCAGGGATGCAGAAAAGAACAAACTGGTTGTGGGTTCCCAGGCACGCATCCTTTATCAGGATGCAGAAGGGAGGATGCGCATCGCCCTCAAGTTCAACGAAATGATCAGAAAAGGCGAGATCGGCCCTGTGATGCTGGGGCGTGACCACCACGATGTCAGCGGTACTGACTCACCCTTTAGGGAAACCGCCAATATCAAGGATGGCAGCAATGTGATGGCTGATATGGCAACTCATTGCTTTGCCGGAAATGCCGCCCGGGGGATGAGCCTGGTGGCCCTCCACAATGGCGGTGGTGTCGGTATCGGCAAATCCATCAACGGCGGTTTCGGCCTGGTGCTCGATGGCAGTGAAAGGGTTGATAATATTATCAAATCCGCCCTCCTCTGGGATGTGATGGGAGGTGTAGCCAGACGAGCCTGGGCGAGAAATGAGAACTCTATCACCACAAGTATGGAGTTCAACAAAAAATACCAAGGCAAGGGGCATATAACACTGCCATACCTGGTTGATGATCAGTTAGTTGATGAGCTGGTAGGCCAAGCCCTTGCTGAAAAATAAATGACATCATTATCTGCCCGGGATATACACCAGGGGCATCCCGGGCAGATAAATACCTAATTATGGAATTATGCCATTGTAATATTCTAATTTAGTGAAAAGTTTAAAGGAGTTCTGTCGAACCAAGTCGAATAACTTAAACCTGAAAAAATAATAAACGAACCACTTACCTTATCTTGTAACCACTAGACATATTGCAGTCTTATACAAAACAGGTATTCGCACAATTTATTGATTACGATCTATGCCAAATATCAATCCTTCCTTAATTGGTGTGAATGATGAAACTCACACCACCGGTTGGGTTTTAAGGCAGTGTAAAGTTTGATATACAACAAATCTATCCCAAGCTGGGATATGATGGGAGGTGCAGCCAGACGGAACCAACTGGTTATCATTTGTTTCCACTATGGAGTTTAATAAAGATAAAAAGAATTTTGATCCGGTGAAGGAGATTCTGTAAAAAACCTGAGGTGGTGAAATTTTGAGCAATTTACTGAAATATATGCTGGAAAACACTTCTATAATTATGGATTATGCCAGTACTCACTTTTCTTTGATTTTCAGTGCGGTGGCCATATCACTGTTATTATGGATTCCTCTTGGGATCTTGATTTCAAGGAATGAGAGACTGGCGAGTATTGTTTTGGGGATCGCCAATACCATCTTCTGCATACCAAGCCTTGCTTTGTTCTCGGTTTTTGTTACAATTCCATTTTTAGGCCTGGGGAGGCCCTCAGCGCTGCTGGCTTTGGTGCTTTATGCAATGATGCCGATGGTGATCAATGTTTATCAGGGCATTAAGGTTGTTGATAAAAGTGTTATTGAAGCAGCCAAAGGCATGGGGATGAGTTCTAAGCGAATCTTAAGGGAAATCCAGCTTCCCCTGGCTGCTCCTGTGATGTTTGCCGGTATCAGGATCACTGTGGTTATGGCCACAGGTATCGCTGCCATCGCTGCCTATATTGGGGAAAGGAATTTAGGCCGGCTGATCACAGAGGGTTTGACCAGATACCATGTGGAGATGATTCTCTCCGGTGCTATACTGATCGCTCTTATTGCTATATTATTTGATACCGTGTTAGGTGCTGTTGAAAAGATGTTGGTGCCTAAGGGTCTAAAGGTAAGCCGCAGTAAATAACTAGATGTATGGGATGAGGGGGATAAAAATTGATCGAATTACATGATGTTACGAAAATATACGCTGGTCAGACTGTGCCGGCTGTTAAAAATTTGACCTTGAAGATCAAAGAAGGAGAAACTTGTGTTTTTGTCGGTCCTTCCGGTTGTGGTAAGAGTACCATTCTGCGCATGATCAACCGGATGATCGAACAGACCTCAGGTACAATACTGATCAACAACAAAGATATCAGAGAAACTGATCCCGATCGCCTGAGAATGGGGATCGGTTATGTTATCCAGCAGATCGGCTTGCTACCTCACAGAACCATTGCCGAAAACATCAGTATAGTTCCCCGCCTCTACGGCTGGGACAAAGAAAGGATCCGCAAAAGGGTTGATGAACTGCTGGAACTGATGGGATTGGATCCTGATGAAACAAGAGCAAAGTATCCGGCACAGCTCAGCGGTGGACAGATGCAGAGGGTCGGAGTAGCCCGGGCTATGGCTGCGGATCCCCCGATTATGCTGATGGATGAACCCTTTGGTGCTGTGGACCCCATAGTCAGGGGACACCTGCAGGATGAGTTCCTCAAACTGCAGCGGGAGATGAAAAAAACCATCTGTTTTGTTACTCATGATATCAATGAGGCTATCAAAATGGGTGATACAATAGCCATTTTTGAGAAAGGTCAGTTGGTGCAGCATGGAACCCCGCAGGAGATTCTCTCCCATCCGAAAAATGAGTTTGTTAGCACATTTATCGGAACTGACCGGGTTGTGAAGATGTTGACCCTGTTCCAGGTACGCAACATCACCGATATGAATCCCTGCATTGTACGGGAAAACGAAATGGCCAATATCCGTCAGAAAATGGATGATCAACAGGCAGATGTCTGTGTTTTGATGAATGAGTCTACAAAACCCTGCGGTTTGATTACCCGTGATGATCTAGAAAAGGCAGGGGATCTGAGTCCGGAGAAGATCATGAAAATAGCATGCAGCAAAAAGGATGCATTTATTAACGCCGACCTGCTTTTGAATGATGCCCTTTCATTGATGCTGGAGTGGGACTGTGATTACCTGGGGGTACTGGATGGCTCTCAGCTGATCGGAGTAGTATCCCTTGAGGACATCAGGGAATGTGTCTGCAGGAAAGAGGGTGAATGATCTATGAATTGGGAGCGATACTTAGACGCCCTGTCACGGGTTCCCCATGAGTTGACCATTCATATCATCATGGTGCTTATCTCTCTTGCTATTGCCATTGCAATTTCTCTGCCGGTGGGTGTTTTATTAACTAGGCCCCGCTTCAGGAAGATGGGAGCCCTGGTGATGAATATCCTCAATATCTTTCAGGCCTTTCCCGGTATGGCAATTATCGCTTTGACCATGCCTGTGCTGGGGATGGGGCTTAAACCTGCTATCGGAGCTCTGGTGGTGCAAGCCCTTTTGCCTATTGCCAGAAATACTATTGCTGGCCTTTATGGTGTCGACCCCAATACGAAGGAAGCAGCACAGGGTATGGGAATGTCTGAAAGAAAGGTTTTATTTGAAGTAGAGTTACCCCTTGCCATGCCTGTTATTTTGGCGGGCATCAGGACATCTGCCGTTTATGTGGTCAGTGTGGGAACTCTAGCGGCCTATATAGGTGGTGGAGGCCTGGGAGATATAATCGTAGCTGGATTAAATATGTTATGGGCTGAGTTCATCATTGTGGGTGCTGGGTTTGGAGCACTCCTAGCTATCTTTTTCGAAAGAGGGTTGAGCTATTTGGAGTACAAGTTTACACCACCGGGATTTACGGTAACAAAATAAACCAGTTCTCCAAAAAAGGGGTTGGGTATCATTGAGGCTTATCCGGAATTGAAGGCTGTAATGCAGAAGCTTACAGATTAATGCATAGATTAAAAAGATCTTGGGCTGGCTGAATATACTGCCTCAGTGACCAAGGGGATGTCAGCGGCAAAAATAATTTGCAGTATTATTGCTGTGCTTTGTCACGAGATTGCGCTGAGAGGGGAGATTGTAACTGAATATCCTTGAGCAATTTATGGCTGCTTTTCAGGTACCGGAGTTTGCCAAACCCTATCTGCACCACTTTGTTACTGAACAGGAAATAGAACTTGTCATAAAAATAGCGGGCAATAGCCTGACAAGGGATCAGATCGCTTCTTTATTTAATAACAGTCCGGACATAGACGATCTGCTGGAACAGGCGTACCAGCGCTATGTGATCAATAAAGAAGAAAAAGATGGAACTGTTTATTACAGTGTTAGCGATTTTTATTCTAGATTGGATGATTATAGCAAGTTCGGAAATTATTATGTCCTACCCCAAAAAATACGCCAGCAACTGGACAAGTGGTGCTATTTGGAGTATTTGAAGAGAAATAATCATTTCAAAGTAGTTGTTGATAATGATCCTAATTATGAGAACTGCCATAATGATCTGATTCTACTATTATCTGAAGTTGAGGAGATGATCGATGCTGCTGAAAAGATCATGGTGCTGCCCTGCAACTGCAAAATGCTGGCAGATAACTGCGATCGGCCCAGAGAGGTTTGTTTGTTTTTTGATGGCCACATCACCGACCGCACCAAAGGAAGGCTACTGAGTAGGGAAGAGGCCAAAGAATTGCTGTATATGGCTGACAAAAAGGGGTTAATGCATACAGGTGGCCCGTATAACTGGAGAGAAGAGGGGCTTACTGCAGTCTGCAACTGTTGTGCTGACTGCTGCTATCCATTTCGAGCCGCAAAGCAACTTGGCACCAAAGGGAAATGGCCGAAATCTTGCTACATTGCTAAATATGACCCAGAAAAGTGTCGCTTATGTGGGCGGTGTGTTCAGCGCTGTCATTTTGGAGCCTTTTATTTTGATGGAACCTCAGTAGAACGAAAAGGCAGGGAAAAGAAAAATGTGACATATAACCCGGTTCTCTGCTGGGGGTGCGGCCTCTGTGCTAATACCTGCCCCAGCAACGCCATCACCATGGAGAAACTCTAACAAAGGCTAGAAGCATCACTATGGTGTCTGGCACCATTTGTCATATAGCCAGCACTACCATGACGTATGGCAATATCTTCATTTATGGGGGAGGTGTGGTATTTATTTAGATGCAAAGTTAATGGAAATTGTGTTTTTGTTTGAAGGTAACAACGTTTAGAAAGGGAAAAGGAGGATTGTTATGAAAAAATCTTTATGGTCTGCCCTAGCGTTAATGCTGGTGCTTACTATGGCACTGCTAGGTGTTGTTGGATGCTCTGGAGGACAAAGTGGAGATGCTGACAAACCCACAATAATTGTCGGTTCTAAAACTTTTACAGAGGCTCTTTTACTGGGGAGTATGACTTACCAGTATCTTGATTATTTAGGATATCCAGTTGAAAACAAGACAGGCTTGGGCGAGCTGGCAGTTATCAGGCCTGCCTTGGAGTCAGGAGAAATAAGCTGTTACTGGGAATATACAGGAACAGTCTTGATCAACATAATGGGAGAAGAACCAAGCTATGATGAAGAGCAGTGTTACAATGATGTCAAGGAGTGGGATGAAAAGAACGGGATTATCTGGTTGGACTATGCTCCCTTGAATAACACCTATTCCATTATGACGACCAAGCAAATTGCTGATCAGTATAATCTAAAGACCACTTCAGATGCAGTAGAGGCTATAAAGAATGGTGCAAAACTCCGTTTTGTAACCGCTCAGGAATGGGTTGAGCGTCCTGATGGTTTGCAGCATTTTGAATCAATTTATGGTTTCACCTATCCAAAGGAACTTCATAGTCAGGCAGCTCTAAATATGGGGTACGAAATACTTAAGAATGGTCAAGCTGATTTAGGTCTTGCTTTTACTACTGATGCAAGAGTAAAGGCTTACGGTTTGGTTCTCTTAGAGGATGATAAATCAGCATTCCCTGTTTATAACCCTGCGCCGCTCTTCAGAGAGGAGATTATCAAAGCTTATCCTGAGCTTTCGGAGCAGATGAAAAAACTGAGTTCTTTACTGGATAATGAAACAATAATGGGTTTAAATGAAGAGGTTGATATAGGCAAGAAGAGTGTAGACGAAGTGGCTGAAAATTTCTTAAAAGAAAATGGTTTGATCGAATAGGAATTGCATGTTGTCTGATGTCGTTTATGCAGATTACGCATGATTTTATGTAGGTGAAACAGTTATTGGAAATATAATAATACAAAAATCCTGTGCGTCTTTGGGACACAGATGCATAGGATTTTTGTGTTTGGGGTGTAGGAAAACCGCGTAGACCGATCAGTGGGACAGGTTGGGTGATCGCGCGGGGGGACAGGTTGACTGATCGGACCGATCAGTGGGACTGTCCCGGTGATTGCACGATTATCGGGCATCTTTGGAGAGAGGGAGAAAGGTATGTATTTAACAGAGTATGAACAGGAAATGCTTGACGGAAAATATGGTGCTGCCCAAGCCATGGCTTTAAAAGTGCTGGTGGCTGTTGGGGAGTGTTTCGGAGCAAAGAGGCTGCTGGAGGTGAGCCGTGTGCATGTGGCCTCCAGCAATCAGGAGGCTGATGTGTGGTTTGCGGAAAAACTGCTCAAACTGGGGGGGCGCTGTCTGGTAGCTCCTACAGTAAATCCCGGTTTTAATGTTTCCTATTTGAGCCAGCATCTATCCATATCTAAGGAAGATGCAGAGTTGACGGAAAGAGCCCACCGGGCTTACAGGGACTTGGGTGCGATTTTGACCTTAAGCTGCACCCCTTACCTGGAGGCCAATGTGCCCCGTTTTGGCGAGATTTTATCCTATTCGGAGACCAGCGTCACGATCTATGTCAATTCTGTGATCGGCGCCAGGACTAATCGGGAATCTGTCCAGAGTTCCCTTTGTGCAGCCATCACAGGTAGAGTGCCGGAGTACGGTTTTTTGTTGGATGAAAACAGGAAAGGTAGTGTGCTGGTACAGGTTGAGGCTGATCTGAAATCAGATTTCGATTATCAGTTGCTGGGGAGTTGTACACAAAAGATCGGGCCTGGGGTTCCTGTTTTTGTAGGACTGCCGCAGAATCTTTCACAGGAGGCTCTCATCAATCTGGGCACCCAGTTAAACACCACAGGTTCTTATGCCATGTTCCATATCCCGGGGGTAACCCCTGAAGCCCCCACCCTTGAGGCGGCTTTCGGAGGAAGGGAACCTGAACGGGTGGTTACCATCACAGATGAAGATCTGCAGGAGATACACCGCAAAATATCCCGGCCGCCTGGCAAAATTGATTTTGCGATGTTTGGCTGCCCTCATCTTACCTTCAGCCAGGTGCAGGAGGTGGCACAGCTCGTTAAAGGAAAGAAGCTGGCTGTTGAGATGTGGTTGCTGACCTCCAGTTTGAACAAAGAACTGGCACGCCGCACAGGCATGCTGGAGGTTATTGAAGAAGCAGGAGGGCACATTGTGGAGGATACCTGTATTGACCAGCCCTGCTGGTCCCACTTGAAGGGAAAAGTCGGGGTTACCGACTCACCGAAATGTGCCTATTATGCCAGTATGAGGGGTATGAATTTTGTCATCAGGGATCTGGCTGCCTGTGTCGAAGCAGCGCTGAAGGGGGAAGTGTCTTGAAAGGGGAAACCACTGTTAAATGCCATAGGATTTCGGAAGGGAAAGTTACAGGGGAAGTTCTTATTTCTCAGGATGATATACTCTTCTACCTGGTGGATCCGGAAAGTGGAAGGATCTTAGAAAAGGGACATTCCCTGGAGGGTAAAAGTGTGGCAGGGAAGGTTCTTGTTTTTCCTGCGGGAAAGGGGAGTTCATCAGTTCAGGTGGACGGCCTTTACCAGCTTATGATCAGGGGTAATGCTCCCAAAGCTATGATCATTGAAAGACCGGATACCATCCTTGTAACCAGTGCTATTATTATGGAAATACCTCTGGTTGATCAGGTGGATCCTCTTTTCTATGAGCTGATCAAGGATGGGGACTGTGTTGTGGTTGATGCGGATCAGGAGCAGATCACAATCATCCCAAAAGCCTGACGATTGGACCGATCAGTGGGACAGGTTGGGTGATCGGACCGATCAACGGAATCACCTGGACAGCCCCGCGCGAACCGAGCAGAGTTAATCCCTGCCGCTTGCGACATAAGCTTCGGTTTAACTTGCCCTAAGACTCGTCACAGACGACAGCCGAACGGCTCCTATGACGCCATCCGGGCGCATAGTCGCCTAGCTCAACATCCATGTTTCGCTTCGGCTGTCGTTAGCTGCTCCTTCGTCAAGGGCAAGTAACAACCTTCGCAGGCCGCTGCGCTGGCAGGGAAAAACTGACCGATCACTGACCGATC
>Ga0209537_1001814_pt1 | contig 23067 bp, 20 predicted proteins | sample BioPla4DNA1_FD_187698 | JGI IMG/M metagenome (GOLD analysis project Ga0209537, IMG submission 187698) | Biogas fermentation microbial communities from Germany - Plant 4 DNA1 (SPAdes) (version 2) | ecosystem: Engineered > Bioreactor > Anaerobic > Digestate | place: Bielefeld, North... | reverse complement strand
TCAGCCGCCTGTCGTGCGCAACAACGTTGACCTGCGCGCAAAACGCGCCGAAGTGCTCTATACCGTCGACGCAAACAACAAGCTGCGCCGTTCGCACGAGAACCCGGTCTGCAAGATGCTGTACGACGAGTTCTTCGGCGAGCCCGGCAGCGAAAAGGCCCACGAGATTCTGCACACCCATTACGTCAAACGCGGGCTTTAATTGAACATTCGGTGACAGGCTTATGCCTGTCACCTTTTTATTGGTATTTTACTGCCGCCGCTGTTGAAATATGCCACGCGGCGTATTATAATAACCCGTGGTGGACACGGGCACAATCGACGATTTACCGCGGAGGACTTTTATATGCAGCTTCATCTTGCTTTTGACGGCGGCGGCAGCAAGCTCGCCGCAATTGTATACGACGACAACTTCAACTTCGTCGCGCGGCGGCGCGCCGGCGGCACAAACGCGCGCTTTCTCGGCGACGAGCGTGTCGCTCAAAACTGCGAGGAGGCGATTGGCGGCGCGCTGGACGAGGCTTTTGCCAAGACCGGCAAGTATCCCGCCGACGCCGCCGGAGTGGTGGTCGGCCCGTCGGCTCCTGTATTGGCGGCAATTTCGGCGCGTACTGCAGACTGCGATGTCAAATTCCTCGGCGAGGCTTACGCCTGCCGGCTCGCCGGCGCGCTGGACGACGACGGCTGCATCGTCATTGCCGGCACCGGCTCGGGCGCGGCATGGGTGCGCGGCGAGCGGGTCATTCACCGCGGCGGTTACGGTCCGGAGCTGGGCGACGAGGGCGGCGGTTACTGGATTGGCAGCCGCGGAATTAGGGCTGCCGTCGCCGCCATAAACGGCTGGGGCGAGCCGACGGCGCTTGCGGCCGCGTTTTTGCGCTATGTCGGAGCCGATTGTGACAGCGACTCGCCCTGCGGCACCGCGGAGACTATAGATGCGATGACGAGCGGGCTTTACAGGACATTTTACAACGACGCAGACCCGGTACCGCGCCACATGAAGATAGCGGGCTTCGCGCCCTGTGTCGGCGCGGCCTGCGACGAGGGCGACGCTCTCGCGCGCGCGATTATAAATGAGGCGGGTACGCTGCTTGCCCGCCAAACCGCGGCGCTTTACCGGATTTACGGCGTGCCGGCCGGCAAGTCAGTCGCGCTTTGCGGCGGCGCATGGCGGGCGTCCAAAGCAGGCGCGCTCGGCTGTGCATTTCGCGCGGAGCTTGCCCGGCTGGACGGCGGCGCATTTGCCGAAACCCCGGTGATTGACGCCATACTCCCCCCGATGGCGGCGGGCGCGGTGCTTTTAGCTATGCGGCGCGGCACACTCGAGGCTGACCGGCAGCGGATTATAGAGTGCTTTTCGTGAAACGCCGGCGGCAAATAGGCATAGCTGCATAAATCAAAGGGCTTGCCACCTGACACCTGCAGGTAGTAAGCCCTTTCGTCATAAAAACGCTATGAAATAAAACAGTGCGACAGCTTTCCCATGCTGTGCATACCGCCTCGCAAGTCCCGCCGCAAAAATTACCGGGGCGTGTCTTCAATATCCCGCCCGCACAGCGCCATACCCTGTGCGTCACGCCCCAAAGCTATGTTAAAATCCTTATCTCCAAAATTTTGTCATGCCTTTTTTGTCCTCGATATTGTATGCGGCTATTTTGCGCAGCAGATTATAGTCGACCTCGTCAGTCCACTTGATTCTAAACAGCATTTTTGTCTGCGAGTAGCCGGCTTGCTCGATTTCCTTTTCAAAGACTTGCATCGCCGCCTCCTCCGGTGCGACGGCTATGTGACCTTTGGCAATGCTAAAGCCAATTATAAATGTCTCATGGTCGGTAAACATCGGCTGGTTCCATCTTATTTCCGTTTTGAGCCGGGGAAACGAGTGTTTTATAAAGCTTAATATACCCTCCATTCGCGCCCTTTTATCGGGGTCGTCGATGGCGGCAAGGTATGAGCTAAACTTTTGCATTGCTCTGCCCCCTCATTTTTATGACAGTCATATTTTAGCATAATTTGCGCATAATGTCTGCTTTTGTCGCTCAAACAAGATACAAGGGCAAATTTTTTTGAAAAAATACAATATTCTCCGAACCGAACCGCAATTTTTTGCGACTATACTATTGAAAGCAGGAAGCGAGGTGGTGTGCATGGGGTTTTGGGCGCCGGCGGCACAGAAAATGCCTTGATTCAAAAAGCGCTTGACGGCGACGGGCCGGCGTTCGAGCGCCTGATGGAGCCGCACCTGAAGGTTATATACAATTACATACGCATCCACGTGAGCAGCGACGAAGACATAAAAGACATTCTGCAGGAGTCGATGCTGTCAATTTGGATGAGCCTCGGTAGTTTCGGCTCGCAGTCGACTTTCAAAACCTGGGCAATGGGAATCGTGCGCAGGAAAATCGCAGACAATTTTAGAGCGGCATACAAGGCTGCCGCCGCCCCGATTTCCGATTATGAGCATGTGCTTGTAAACGACAGTGAAACGGACAGCATTGTTACCCGCCTCGATGTCGTCGACGCCGTCGAAACGCTGAGCGAACTCGAAAGAGAAATTGTGTTTTTGGCCTTTGCAGCCCGGCAGACCTACTCGGAAATATCCGAAATAACCGGCATCCCGCTCGGAACGGTTAAAAGCAAAATGCACAGCATCAAGAAAAAACTACGCGCACAACTGCAGGGGGGAGGATGAATATGCACTGCTGTCAAGAAATACAGGACGCGCTGATTGATTATATCAACCGCAGGCTTGACCAGCCGGAGTGCTGCCGGATTGCCGTTCATCTCTCCGAATGCAAGGCGTGCAGGGACGAGGTCGCGTTTTTAATAAAAATCGGCAGGCACTGCTGCGGTCAAGCGGAGGATGTGCCGGCAGATATGCTGGAATCCGCCTTTGATAAAATCCCCAATACGGCAGGCAAATACAGATTTTTGGATTGCCTTGAACCGGTCTATGACTCACTTCAAATTACCTGCAAAACACTGCGTTTTGCAGCACAATTTATATAATAGGAGGCGCTGTTATGTCTAACATTCCCGTAAAAGAAATAGGCGAAATGTTTGACGAGATTTCCGAGAAATTACCGAAGCTGATAAAAAGTCTCGTGGACACCCTTTATTCCGTCGAGTCGGGCCAAAAAATGGGGCAGGCTGTGGGCAGCTTCTATAAAGAGCTTATGGACAACGGCATCCCGCAAGAAGAAGCCCTGAAAATGGCAAAGGACTATATGCTCTCCATCAAAGATCTGACAAGCAGCATATCAAAATAACCCGACTACCCGGTGAAAAGCAATTCAGTGAAAGACTTTATGCGGGCGGCATTTCGGATAGCCAAGTTTGTGGTCAAAATATTGCTGTTTTTGATACTGCTGCCGCTGATACTTATATGGATAGCTGCAAGGGTTTGGCTGCATAGGTTTGTCTTAAAAAAGCAGCTTGTAAAATCCGGCATGCCGAAAAAGCAGGCGCGACAGCTTGCCAAGCAGGTTAAGCTAAAAAACGTTTTCGGCAAATAAAGCAAAAAAGCGTTCGCCGCAGCGAGCACTTTTTCTTATTTAGCCTGCATACCCTGCCGGGCTGTGGCGCTTGTCGTGCGCCGGCGAAAGCAAAGCAGCTTCAAGCTGTGCCATTAGACGCGCGCAGTGTCGGTATCACAGCTTGACAGCAGCCTTAATGCCGCTTGCTGCGCGCCGGCAGACACAGCGCCGGCTGTATCACACCTTTAGCTGTGGCCGCTTGACGCGCCCAAGTGCGAAACAATACAGCCCTAATCTGTGCCAGACACCGCACTGCATTTCCGTCATCATACGACGTGCTGCGGACGCAAACACGCCTCAAGTTTCTGCATCCCGCAGACTTCGCTAAATATGCAGGTCACGCTTTGTGAAAATCGCAATCGCCAAAGCATACAGCGCGACAGCGCCCGCGAAAAGCGCAACCAGCCCCCACATTGCGCCCTGCTCGCCCGCAATGATGCCGCCGGAGTTGTAGAGCGTGAAAAATGTCGCGTATCTTGCGCCCTCAAGCTTTTCTCCGGTGTTTGCAATCATCTGTATGATAAACTGCAGCGTCGGTATTCCGGCACCCAGCCCGACAGCATATTTGCTTTCGCTGAAAATGCACGAGCACAAAAAGCAGATGCCGCCGATGAAAAGATGAAGGCACAATGCGCCAACGTTGAGCATTATAAACCTGCCGATATCAAGCTCGCCGGGGAAGGCAAGCTCGCAATTGACGATTCCCAGCAAAGTGGCATAAAGCACCAAAAGAAATATACCTGTGCCCATAACTTTCATCTGGGTGAAGGCGACCGTCGCGCGATTGACCGGCGCCGCCAAAAGATAGGTCATCGAGCCGCGGTCGACATGTCGCGCGACCAGTCTGTATGCGCTTATAATCGAAAACAGCATGGGGAATATGAGCATGATGAACCCGTATAGATAAGCCTCCATAAAACCGACGAGCTCGGTGGATACCGGATTCATTCCCACCATGCTAAATAGCTCCGGCATGGCTTTTGCAAACTCATCCAGCACGTTTTCGAGATTCGGGTCAAACATGGAAACTATAATGGAAAAATACATTGTAATCACTGCGGCAAATATAAGCAGTGTCTTGACGCTCCCCTGAATGCCGCGCTTGTACAGTGTCCAGTTTATAATTCCCTGTCACCCCCAAAATACTGCATAAAGATTTCTTCAAGGCTTTGGTTCGGCACTGTCAGGTCGGTGACGGGATAACGGTTCATGACGGATACAAGCTCGCCGAGATTGCTTTGCACTATGACTGTCACCTGGGTGCCCGTAATGTCGGAGACACGCAATCCCTCGGCGGCAAACGCGGCGGCCGCCTCCTCGCTTTCGAGCGTAACTATATATTTCTTTTCCTGCGCCGCCTTCAGAGCATTTACATTGTCGGTCGCGACCAGTTTTCCGTTTTTGATTATGGCTACGCGGTCGCAGGTGCGCTCGACCTCCTCAAATATGTGCGAGGACATAAGGATTGTCTTGCCCCGCGCCTTTTCCTCGGTCACAAGCTCGATAAACCTGCTTTGCATCAGCGGGTCAAGCCCGCTGGTCGGCTCGTCAAGAATAAGCACCTGCGGGTCATGCATGAATGCCGCGACAATGCCCACCTTTTGCTTTGTGCCCTTGCTCATTTTCTTGATTTTGCTGCGCGCGTCCAGCTCGAACCGGTAAATAAGCTCTTTTGCGCGACTGTTTGACTTCGTATTGCGGTATGTAGCCATAAAATTCAAAAACTCCATCCCGGTCATATCGTCAAAGAACACCATTTCACCGGGTATGTAGCCCACGTTTTTCTGGATTTCGGCGCGATATTTCCAGCAATCTTTTCCGAGCATGCTGCAGCGTCCTTTTTCCGGCTTCAAAAACCCCATCAGATGGCGGATTGTCGTGGTTTTCCCCGCCCCGTTCGGGCCGAGAAAGCCGAACACCTCGCCGCCCGTTATCGAAAAGGACACATCAAACACTCCGCGCCCCCTGCCATAGTCACGCGTCAGCTCAACAACTTCACACACGCCCATAAAAACGTCACTATGCCTCCTGTTTCGATTTGGTTGATTTTCGTTTTGTTATGATACAATTTTTATCCTGCATTGTCAATGCCGCGGCACCGTTTTACCCCATGAAAACAGGGAGAGCGAAACGCTCTTCCGCAGTGCCGAGTTATTTTTGGCTCAGCAAAAATTCATCCGGATAAAATGCGCTTGCGCGTATATAAGCTTTCGGCGCGTCGTCGACAAGATAGTTTACAACATAGACCTCGCCGTCGTCGAACTGCACCCAGCCTGTATAGCCAATATCGGACACCGGGCTGCGGTCATAGTCAATCGGGAATATCCTTGCCGACTGCTCGTGCCGCTCGGTGGCAAGCGCGCACTCGAAAGGCATAAATGTCCCGAACATGTTCTGGGTCCAATGCCCGAGCCAGCCCTTGCCGCCCTGCATGAACCTGTATGTAATCAGAATCCGCCCGTCGCGCAAAATCCCCGCCGTCGGCCGGTGACAGCCCGGGAGCGGCACATTGAACGGCCCCGCCCAGCTTTCGCCGCCGTCGCGTGAGATTGCCTTGAGGCAGTCGTAGCCCATGCCCGAGTTTTCGCGCATGAACGCGACAATGACGTTCGGCTCGACCTCTATCATCGACGCCTCGCAGAGATGGTAGCGCGGGTCAGACGCCATGACAACCGGCTCCGACCAGGTCGCGCCGCGGTCGTCCGAATAGATGCAGTACTGCGCGAGCTTGCCATGCTCGGGGCTGTAGTCGTGCGACGCGAAAACCCAGCGTCCGCTCTCAAGCTCGAGCAGCCGGTCGGGCACAATTCCGGGCAGCGGAAGCTCGACCGGGTCGATCCAGTTTATGCCGTCGTCTGAAAACCACAAAAAGTTTGCATACCGTCTTCCCTCCGCGCCGTCCTCGACATAGTTGCAGACCATCGCGAGCCGGCCGTCGGACAAAACGGAAAGTCTGGCGCAATCGAAAAAGGCGTCACGGCGCCCGCGCTCGGTGACAGGGTACTTATCCGACCACGTCCTGCCCCTGTCCTCGCTGATTTTGCAGACCAGCCGGGAATTGTCCCGGTTTCCGTGGTGCTCGCACTCGGTGAACACACACACCAGCCGACCGCTCTCCAGCATAATTATGTCGGGAAACGCCTCGTAAATCGAGTCGTCCCGGCTGACCGTAAATTTTTGCATAAAATCGCTCCTTTTCTTGTGATTTTATTGCCGCAATTTTTTTAGCTACAGTCTAAAAGATACTCGTACATCCTCTTTATGTATTCGATTTTGTATCCTCTTATCTCCAGCGGGCAGTGTCTTTCGCCGGGTATCTCCAAATTAAACAGCCCGTCATAGTTTATCTCTTTCAGCGCCCGCACGACTCCTATAAAATCGACAGTCCCCCGCCCAAACGGCATTATATGCTGGTCTGTTTGCCCTTCGTTGTCCGCTATATGCAGGGCTTTGAGATGTTTTCCCGCCTTTTTGATAAAGCCCTGTTGATCTCTTGAGGCAAGATTCAGGTGGCCGGTGTCAAGACAAATGCCGATGTTGTCGCCGCCGACCGAATTTACGATGTATAAAAGCTCGTCTGCATCGGCGGCGAAGCCGCGCAGGTTTTCAAGGCATATTACAATCTCCCTGCCTTTGATATAATCGGTCAGCTCACGCAGTACGGATATATTCGCCTGATATTTTTCCTCGGGCGGCGTGTTTTCCGGAAATGAATAGCCGTCGCAATGCAAAACTGCCCTGCTAATCCCAATCTCGTAAAACAAATCGAGCCATGATTTCAGGGTTTTTGTTACATTGCCTCGGTCCTTGTCGCACAGCCTGCATCTGAGCCAGAGGTGGCCTTGCGTGAATTTCACATTATGGCTGTCGGCAAATGCTTTGAAGCGCCTGCCGACCTCTTTCGGCTCCCCTCTTTTCAAAAGCTCGGCCGCATGTTCGTCGGAAAGCTCGGAATATTGCATCCCGTGCTTTTCAAACTCGCAGACCATCTCCTCGGGGCTGAGGTCTACATAGTAGCTTGACCAAATGCTCAACTTCATGGTTGATGCACGCTCCTTTCTGCTTTTCGCATGCCGGTAAAAGGAAAATCCTGCATCAATTATACCACAAACTAATTGAAATTGACCATCGCAGTGAAAATTCGGCTGCAAAACCGCATAATTTTTGCAAATGTGACGCAATATAAACGCAAAGCAGCCATACGTTTTCTTCAAGCTTCGCCCCCGCAATGAAAAGCCGGCCCGACAAGCTGTTTTCTCGCCTGTCAGGCCGGTTTTCTTTTGGGCATGGGCGTCACTTATTTTCGCTTTTCATTCTGTCGAGATACTGCGTGACGGTCATTCCGGTATACTGCTTGAAAACCTGTCCGAAGTAACACTGGGACGAAAACGAAAGCGTCTCCCAGACATCATAGGGATTGCCGGCTGTTTCCAGCATCATTTTTTTCGCGGCCTCAATTTTTCTCACCATTATATACTGGTACACCGTCATGTGGGAATATCGCTGAAATATCTTTTGGAATGTGGATTTGCTGTACATAAAATGGTTTGCAACCTTGTCGACGGTGAGTTTTTCGCATATATGCTCGTCTATGTACTTATAGACCCTTTCGATAAAACCCGTATGGGTATGTCTGACCGGCTTTGTTTCGACAACGTCCATTGTAAACAGCAGCAGTCTTGTTACCAGATTCCGGATACGGGTTTTTTTGCAGCTGCAGTCCGAGATATAGGTGCGCTTCAGCCCCTCTGCAAGCCGGGTTATCTGCCTTATGTCCGAGTAATAATAGACCGCCGTTTTTCCGCTTAGCATTTCGGTCAGTTTTTTTATTGTTTCGTCTTCGTCGGGGAACGGGAAAAGCGCGTCGCGCAGGCAAGCCGGATTTATGGTCAGATAATAAAAATCGCCTTTTTGTTCGGGAATATTGGACGAAGTGTGAACCGTCCCCGGCGCAGACAACAGCAGCTCGCCGCCGAGCACGCGAAAATCCTTGCCGTCGATGTTATAGTATTGCTCGCCGTGCAGTCCGTACACAATCTCCGCAGAGTTTTCGTGGATATGAGCCGAAAGAGGGCGTATGGAACGGAGCAGCTTTACATAATTTATCTGAAAGTCAAAAGCAGGGTCAATATCTATAAAATTGACCGACCATCTGTAATTTCCGCGCCGTTTGTCCCCCGTTTCACAGGTCGGCATATCACAGTTTCTGTAAACAGCTACTTCGCTACCGCTAATCTGCATTTTCTCAGCCCCTTAAAATTGGAAATAGATAAACGGATTATATGCACCTGACGCAACAGACGCCACCGACAGTAAAAGCAAGCCAAACGACAGCACGCATCCGACACATTCAACAGCGCTTCTTTTTGCTGCTGCCGTGATACCGTCGATTTTTTGCGCTGCCCATTTGCCAAGCCCGGCGGATAAAACCACACCCGCCGCCATGGCGATTATAAACATGCCGCCTACATTGCTGCGTTCCAAAATTATTGTGTAATTTATTTTGCCCGTGCCCAGCCCATAGCCGCCCGCCATCGCGTATAGCCTATCCATGGCGTCGGCCAAAGTTTCCGACCGGAATAACACCCAGCCGACCGTAACGGTGAGCAATGTATAAAGGTTGCGTGCCACCGGTATTTTTTCGATAGCTTTGCCCCAAAACAGCTTTTCGAGCACCAGCAAAGCTCCGAAATAAACACCCCATAACACAAAGTTCCATGCAGCGCCGTGCCACAGTCCGGTCAGCGCCCACACGACAAAAATGTTTGTTATCCAGCGCGGTTTTGACACGCGGTTACCGCCGAGAGGGATATACAAATAGTCGCGGAAAAATGTTGACATGGATATGTGCCAACGCCGCCAGAAATCGGTGACCGAAACCGCTGTGTACGGGTCATCGAAGTTTTCGAGATAATGGAAGCCCATCATCCTGCCCATGCCTATTGCCATGTCCGAATAACCGGAAAAATCAAAGTAAATCTGAACGGCATAGGCCAGCGCCCCTATCCATGCCGCCACAATGCCGCATGAGGCGGGGTCATACGAAAATATCCCGTCCGCAGCGGTCGCCACCGTATTGGCGATGAGCACTTTTTTGGCAAGCCCGACTATAAAGCGGCGAACCCCTGCATATACATCGTCCAGCGAAACCTCGCGCTCGGTCAGCTCGGTTTCCACTGTGCTGTACCGCACGACGGGACCGGCGATAAGCTGCGGGAACGCGCACAGATATACCGCAACTATGTAAAAGTTTTTCTGCGCTGCAACATCTTTGCGGTACACGTCTATAACATAGGACAGTATTTGAAAAGTAAAGAAACTGATGCCTATAGGCAGCTCGATTTCGGGTACGGCAATATCCAGACCAAACAGCAGATTGATGTTTTCGGCAATAAAGCCCAGATATTTGTATGCCCCGAGCATCCCGAGGAGCAGCGCAACCGTCACGGCCAGCGATGTTTTGACGGCAACCGGCATTTCCCTTCGCCTGAAATAATCTATGGCCAAGCCGCCCGCCCAACCGATAAATGCGGCCGCAATCAAAAGCGGCAGATTCACAATCTTGCCCCATGCGTAGAATATAAGCGAGAAGACCAAAAGAAGTATGTTTTTTGCCGTTCGGCTTGGCATCACATAATAAAGCGCAAAAAACAGCGGGAAAAACGCGCAGACAAAAACTACCGACGAAAACAGCATGGTTTAATCTCCTCAGTCCAGCCGGATAAAGGACAGCTTGTCGTCCCCGTACATGTCAAACAAAATGCGGTCGGAAAACTGCAGAAACAGCACATCGGTGATGCCAAGCTGTTTTATAACCGAGTTGTAATGCATGCCCGGGTAATCATCATAGTAGAAAACGGTTGTTTTGTCAAAAGCACTGCCGAGCAGCTGCACAAACCCCTGTGTATAGCTGTCGCCGATAACCAAAAGGTTGCGCCCGGTGCGGTTTTCGGGATACTCGACTATGTTCACTTTGGGGAAAAACTCCGCGTAAACATTTATATCCGGCGACGCGAACTTTTGCTGCTGCAGATACGCTACCCGCCCCTCAAAATCCCAATGCGGCGTGCAGACAAACGGCCCAAGCCCAAAGTCATACACCCGGAACTCGTCCCACAAATCCATTGTCTGGCACATTCTTGCATAGCTGCCGTAAAAACGGGTGTCCGGAAAATCCACCGCTTCACCGAGCTTCACCGGCGTGTGGTCGGGGCATATAGCCTCGCAAAGCTGAAGGAAGCCTATATAACTGCCGTAGACCGTCCAATGATGGTCGGTTAAATAGACACGCTCCGTCCGGTCGCGCACAGTGCCGATATCCCATTTCAGCTTTGTTATATTGTCGCCGAGCAGCGAAAGAAACAAATCCGCATACTCTTTGGTCGACTCTTCGCCCGGTATAATATCCTCAAAATAATCGGTATCCTGCATCCTGGTCAGCAGCATGAAATAGAAATTTACGTCCTCGTTTGATTCGGCAATGCGGCGCAGCCTTTTCGCCTGCACTTTTACGCGCGCCTCTTTCTCTTTGTCGGACAATATAACGGCGGTGTCAAGAAACGATACTTCTTTGCCGTCCTCAAACGCTATGTCCACGCGATAGTAGCGGTGAATGCCGGAGGTGTAAAGCAGCGTGGATGAGACCGATACCACTTTGTGGGGGTCGGGCGGCGGCGGCTCGTCCGTTTCGTCCACATGAAGCACTGCAGGAATCTCCTCCGGCTGCAGCAGGCTTTTATAAAGCTCTGCCCGCGCCCGGCTGTAAAGCCGCATAAAAGGCGCGTTGACGCTGCTCTCCAGCTTGCTGTATGTATACACAATTTCATAGTATCCGGGCATAAAATTGGTGTAAAGATTGGTTATGGATGCTTTTATGGCTGACAAAGCGTTGAGCGGCCCGTCAAACGGCGTGCCGGAGTAAACCGTCGCTTGCTCGGGTGTGTTGCCCATGTCTTTTACAGTTATGATACCGGCGCGGTCGGCCGTATAAAGCAGCGGAGCCCCGACCATCATCACAAACAGAAATATACCGATTGCCGCAAGATATGCTTTTTTTACCGTCATAGTTTTCTTCAAATACACAAGTAAAGTCATCACACGCGTTTTATGCGGGGAGGCTGGCATATAGGGCGTGTGATGACTTTATTCTATTTTGGGAAAGGCTCGCTTTGTTTGGCTCGGTGCATTTGAGCGGGTCAAATTCAGGCGAGCTGCTGGTATTTTTCGATAGCTTTGCTTATTGCGGTCAAAGCGCTTTTTTCTCTTGTTTTATACATCGAGGACAGCTTGTCGCTGTTTGAGGTCAGCAGTGTGGTGAAAATATCTCCGATTCCGCCCCAGTTGTTGATGAAAATAATGTCGAATACGCGGTTTGCGAAGATAATGTCCAGCATATCGCGCGACTCTTCGTCACGGATGATTATGCCGTGTAAAACTATGTTATAGAACGTGGATTTGAGCGTGTGGGTGGATGCCATGCAGGTCGCCTGCAAAATGAAACCTACATCATCCGGCGCTGTGCTGGTCTTCGGGATACCGATTGCGGCAGAGTTGAATTTGGAAAGCGTGGTGTAATAGTTGTCCTGCGCCTCGTCATATTTCGGAATCGGGATAATTCCGAAATCCGAGTCCATATACCGGTATTCCATTGCCGTACCGATACCGGTCATATAAAACAGTCCGCGGTCCTCGGCAAACGCTTTCAAACAGTCGGCAGGCCCGTTTTTCGACCAGCCCATGTTCAGGCACAGGTCTCTGTCCGACATGATTTTGAAGGCTTTCTCAAAAACAGCAACAGTGCGGTCGTTGTAAATGTCAAGCACCGGATAATCGTTTTCATCTTTTATGGCAAATCGTGCCTTGCCCCCGAACATGAGTATGTTAATATTATAGTGTTCGGTGAGAAATCCCCACGCGTCGCTTTCGTCCTGGACACCGTCGCCGTTGATGTCGCTTGAACCCTGTCTTGCCATCGAGTAAAAGGCATCCATTGTCCATGAGCCGGCGCGCACAAGGTCATACAGGCAGCCAAGCTGGTAGTTTGCCGCCAGCTTTTTGTTAAACAGCATGCACCAGGTGCCTTTTTTGTCAAGGGTCAGCATATCGCCAACGGCAATATAGTGCTTTTTGCCTATCGAAAGGCTGCTGTTGACATTCTGGTCCCAGCAGGACGCAAACAAATCGAGTCCGCCGACATCATCGAGCGGGTAATACATCGAATAGTCGCACATGGCGCCGATTCCGTCCACAACAGCGTCAAAGTCGTCTGAACCGGCAAGAACGCTTTGCCTGACGGTTGCCATGGGGTTTTTGTCCAGTTGAATACTGTTGAATGAGAAATTGTACCGCTCCTCAAGCTCGCGATTCCGCTTGTATACCGTATCGTTGATTTGCGAGCCGTCCAGCTCCTCGGCGTCGATTTCGTCGTTGCCATAGTCGGTGTACTGCTGCGCATCGTGACCCTTGTCGGTTATCCTCGAGATGATGCGAAACTCCATCCCGCCGAGGTCCTTTGCCGGCAGATGTTCGTAATATCGGTACTCGGTTTCTTCCTCGGTGTTCGCTGCGTCCGTCGATGTGTCGGCGCCGCTGCTGTCCGGACTGCCGTCCGCGGGCTTGCCGCCCTGCGAGCAGGATGCGCCGGAAAAAAGCATGGATGCGACAATCAGGACAGCAGCCAGTCTTTTCATTTTCTTCATTGACTGTTTTCTGGCTCCTTTACGCAGACTGTTTTCTGGCTCCTTTACGCAGGTAAATAATCGCCGCTGCGCAAAGAGAAGCGACCGCCGCCAATCCCGCCGTCATATCCGAAGTCTGGGGGGCTGCAACCGGCTTGCTTTCTGCCGCGTCGGCTGCCGGGATTTCGACCGCAGCCTCGGGCGTCTCGTCTACCACAGGCTCGCTGTCCTCGGATTGCTCCGGGGTCAGACCTTTTCCGTCAACGGAGTTGGTTTTGTAAAGATTGAGCACTTCCTCTTCGGACAGCGCACGCCCGAAAAACCATACATCGTCCATCGCATACATCGGGGCTATCTGCCAGCCCTTCAACTCGGCAGACTCGTTTCCAAGCAGTGTGAAAGGCAAAGCCAGCTCGCCGAACATGCTGTCTATGTATTCGCCGTCAGCATAAACATGGGTGGAAGCATCGTCGGCCACATGCACAAAAGTGAGCATCGTCCATTTGTCCAGCTCCACTTCATAGGCGGTGGAGTTGTCCACAACGTCGTTGATTGTCGCGCCTACCGTTCCGGTGTTGAGCTGATTGAGGCGCAGCGAGCCTTTGATGCTGGTGCAAAGGAAGGAATAGTTCGGAAGCTCGGTCTGCTTCACCCAAAAGCTGGCGGTCCAGTCGCCCGGGATGTCGTTTTTCAGCAGCGCGACATGCTGGTCGGGAGAATCGAAATAAATGGCGCCGTTTTGGACATTGTCCCTGCCTTCGACAAACTGCGGGTCACCGACTATGGTGCCGCTTATGTTGCCGAATGCGTCGTCAGCATTGCCGTTGAACTGGAACAGTATGCCGGTCTCAGGAATGGTGAAATCCTCCAGTTCGTATGCCGCAAACACTGATAAATTAGCGGTCAGCGCAAGAAGAACAGAGATAAAAATTACGAGCAGTTTTTTCATTTTTGTTCTCCTTCCATTATTTATTAATATTAAATATTAAAATTACGACCAGTAAAACATATACTTTTCCAGCGCGTCCATCAGCGCCTTGACGTTTTCGAGCGGCGTGCCCGCATACCAGCCGTATATAAGCATCAGCCCGCCCGCCGGCGACGATAGCTTTTCTACCTCTTCCCTTATCAGCGCATCAACTTCTGCCGGCGTGCCGAATACGGTCACCCGCTGCCTGTCGATATCCAGCTCGAGCGCGTACTTGCCGTAAAACCGGTCTCTTATCCAGTCGATTCCGTTGACCAAATCCTGTATGTTCAGCACGTCGACGCCGCTGTCTATAAGGTCGTCCGCCAAGTCGCGTATGTCGCCGTCCGAATGCATGTGTATGATAGCGCCGCTGTCACGCGCGGGTTTCATCAGCCTTTCATAAGACGGTTTTATGTAACGCCTGAAAAGGTCGGGCGAAATCATCGGGCCGACTTGCATGCCCAAATCTTCCGCAAAGCCAATCATATCGTATCCGACTTTCGAGTAATGCTCCACAAAGGCATAATTGTATTCTTCCAGCCGCTTGATAAGCAGCATGAGGTTTTCGTCCTCGTCCATCATGCCCACAAGCACATTCTCATAACCGCACAGGTCGGTCAGCCGCAGAAATGTGTGCCCGTGCTCCAGCCCCGCCATCGTAAATTGCCCGTTTTCTTTGGCTTTTGCGACGTTTTCGCGGTCTTTTTCAAGGTCGAATTTGGGCAGCTCCGGGAATTTGTAGTCGGGAATCTTTGAAAAGTCCTCCAGCGGGTGCTTTTGAATCACGCCGCGGATACCGTCGATTACGCCCTTCCATTCGACACCGAACGCATCGTAATAAATATGGCTCTCGTCAACTTCCTCCGGGTTTTTGGGCACAAGGTCCCAGCGCATGCAGTGCTTGCCCGCTATTATGGGATGCGATTCAAGCAGCTCCTCCACAGCATACGGGTCATAGTGAGAAAACACCGATGGGCTGATAGCAAATGTCACCGGTATGTGTTCGGGATACTCAAAGCGGATGGCCCTCAATATGTTTTCACGATAAGTCATAAAACACTTGCCCCCAAAAACATGTCGTCGTTGTGCTATTTAATGCTATGCGATGCAATTTTATGTCATTTCTCATTATTATGGCATTGTAATATCTATACCATGGAAAGCGGTTTTTAGCAATAGAAAAAAAGAACTTGCTTCTTTTTCTATGTCTCGGTTTGTGCAAAACAAAATGCGGCAAAGCATAAAAAGCGCTTTGCCGCAGCGGTGTTTTTCCGTATTTTCTCTTGCTTTTCGCCCGCCCTCAAATTCAGCCGCCAAATAAAATTGCCGGCCTGACGGGGCGGTCTCCCCTGTCAGACCGGTTTCGGCTTGTTTTGCTGTGCTACAGCTTTTGCGTGGGCGGTTTAGCCGCCGAAATATTTGAAATAGATATAAATCGGTATGGCCGACCAGCCATGGCACAGGCTGCCGGCATTTGCAAATGCCGATTCGCCGTCGATGGTCTCCCAGAAGCTGGTTGCACCCGAGTAAAGCATTTTGCCCCAAAGCTCGGCTATGCTGTCAAGCACAAACTGCGCGTACTTTTCCCTGTTTTGCATCAGCGCGTCGTATTTGAAAATGCTGTGGCTGAGCGTCACCGTAAGCAGCTGGCCTCCCGCTAAGGCAGCGAGCACACTCTCCAGCCGCTCGTCCGGCACGGCGCCGGCACAAACGACCAGCGAGTTGGTAAGCTCGCTGTAGTGCCACTTTTTGCCGTCCCGCAAAAACGAGGCATAGCAGCCGCGGTCATCGTCAAAAAATGCGGCATCTATCGCTTGGTTGAGCTTTTCATGCATGTCGCGGTAGTATTTTTCCTTTTCGGCAAGACCCAGTTTGCCGCAGATTTTGGAAAGCGACCGCAGTCCAAGCGAGACAAAGGCGTTGAGCGGCGCGTCATAGGTGCGCTCCTCTTCCGGAACAAAGCCGCCGATTGTACCCGCAAGCCCTGACTGCCATTCGTAAAAGTTCCAGTATTTCTGCTCACCAAAGCATTTTATCAGACCGCCTTCGTTTTCCGCCCGGCGTATAAACTCGCCCGCAATCCGCTCCGCGACCGGCAGCGTCTGCATGGCAAAATCGGTGTCCCCCGAAAAATCGAGGTATTCCTGAAGCTGAACCATGAAAATAGCAGAAAAGGACGGTATTGTTATCGCGACCTCGGCCGGCGAGCAAAGTTCGAGCATGTTGTCGTCCCGTATGGAATGGGCCATCAGCTCAAGCGACGCGCGTGGGAATTTGGTCTCGCCGTACGCATAGTAGCCGCAGAGCATCTGGTTGCGCGAATCCATCGTGTAAAGCGCCTGTTCGCGCCACGGGCAGTCTTCATAATGCTCGTGCATGCACAGCAGCAGCGTGCGGCAGGAGACCTCGTAGATTTTCCGGTGCAGATAGTCGTCGACCGGCGGCTTTGCCGGCTCGGGCAACGGGTACAGCGTCGGGCGGATACCGGCGTAGTATATCGTGCACCGCTCTGCATAGATGTGAAGCTGCAGATAGCGCAGCCCACAGCGAAACAGCGGGTTTTCAAACCGGTTGCGGCCGGCACGCGCTCTATACTTCACCGCGAAGTTGCGGCCGCCGACAAAGCTGCGCACGCGCAGGTCGGCGAGATGCTCGCCCCATCCTATGTAAATGTCGCAGTCGCATGGGACGTCGATGTCGAGCGAGATAAATCCGGTGTTTTCCTCGCCGAGGTCGACTATCGCAAACACGCCGTCCGGCTCCGGGCCTGCCGCTGTCGGTTCTTTAGAGAGCGCGACGCCCTCGTCCGACGGAAGGCCCTCGCCGCCGCAGAGATACTGTGTCGCCAGCGCCGCTGCCTGCATTTTCTGCGCCGGTGTGCCTGCCGCGGTGTCGAAAAATACCCCCTTGTTGATTATACTGGCTTTTGCGTGAGGGTCTACTGTCAGCTTTTCAATCGGGCGTGGTCTTATATCCATGGTTTTTTCGACAATATCCGCCGGCTTTTCACCGGTTCGCTCCCCCTCGCGCGTGGCGTCGTAATGAAATCCGATGCCAAGCTGACCCGAGACCCATTCGATTTGGTCGCCGTCGGCAAATGCGCTGTTTTTATATGCGACTGTCCGCTCGGACGAGGCGCAGACCACCTCGCCGTCGGCCGACACCTCGAAAATCAGCCCCGGCTCTCCGCGCCGGTAGGTAGAGCAGCTTACGCCCTGATAATAGACGACGGCAAGCAGTGTATTTTTACCGGGCTTTACATGCGGCGTGATGTCAAGCTCGTCGTAGTATTTCAGGTCCTCGTAATCCGAGTATTGGCCGCTGTCGACGAAACCGCCGTTGATATAAAGCGCATAGTTGCGGTCGCAGCTTATCTTGATGCTGCAGGCGGACGGGGCGTCGCCAAGCGTAAACTCGTCCTCGAAATTGACATAGACGTTCGTGCCCCGATACGAGTTGTGCCAAATCCATTTAGCTTCGCTGAAACTTTTCATGACTTGCTCCTTAATTTTGATTGGTAGGGCAAAGCTATTATACCATAAAATGCGTGAGAAAAGAAAGTTTTGTCAGCACTGCAATAGTTTTATTTTCAGCCAACCGGCAAGACCGTATTGCTCTAAAGCGCCGCGCTCTACATCCTGCATAATTTTTCCACATCCGCCACGTTTTCGTTGACAATGCTATATAATAATGCTAAAATATAGCTGCACTTCATATATAATCCATATCCGGTTACCCTATCCTCTCTATTACAATCAAACGGAGGACTATCATGAAACGATTTATCTCATTGCTGCTGGCGTTGGCTTTGGTTGCCGCCGGTGCATGCAGCAATGCACCCACAGCCAAACAGACAGACACAGCGGAAAACCAAGCTGATGTTACCACAGTGGAAAGCGAGAGCGAGGGGGACAGTCGAGAAAATATTGACGACGAGCTGGGACACTACGATTTCGACGGTTATGAGTTTCGCATCGTCACCTGCAATAATATGACCGACCATTATTTTATGGAAGAAAGCACCGGCGATGTCGTAAACGATGCGATATACACGCGCAACAGTACCGTCGAGGAACGCTTCAACTGCAAAATAAGCGTCATAAGCGATACCGGCCATCGTGAAACCGGAATTATCGTAAACACCGCCACCGCAAACGAAGACGCAATCGACCTTGTCTGCTGGCATGTCGTGGTGCTCGGGCAAATTGTACCGGGTGGCTATTTCATGAACTGGTACGATATTCCCAAAGTGGATTTCACAAAACCCTGGTGGTCGGATTCCAATATCAACGATTTGACATACAATGGCGTCTGTATCATCGCCATCGGTGATTTTATATTGTCGGCGATAGGCAAGACCTACTGCGTCTTTTACAATAAAAAACTGGGGGGCGATTATGGTCTTCCGAACATGTATGAAGTCGCCGGCAGCGGCAACTGGACTTTCGACTATCTGGTCAGCCTTTCAAAGGATATTTACGTCGATGTCAATAACAACAATGCAGTCGACAGCGATGACCTGTACGGCTTTACCTCCGACTGCAAATCAAATGTCTGCGCTTATCTTTGGGCTTTTGACAATCCGGTTTTCACCAAAAACAATGAAGGCAAAATGGAGTTTGCGCTGAATCTGGAGAAAACCGCGGTCATTGTTACCAAAATAATGGACGCCTTTTCTACATACAGCGGGATTCGCATGGACAAAAACTATACCAACATTGACGGCGCCTTTCAGCACATGTACGGACGCGACATGTTTGCGCGCGGCTTGTCGGTCTTTGCAAACGCAAACATCGGCGATGCGCTCGGCTATTTCCGCGACCTGGAGGACGATTACGCTATACTGCCGTATCCGAAGCTTGATGAAAACCAGCCCGAGTATTACACTATGGTAGACGGCAGCCATCAAGTGATGGCGGTGCCGATTACGGTGTCGGATACCGAGCGTATCGGCGTCATTGTAGAAGCGCTGTGCGCCGAAAGCTATAAAAAAGTGGTTCCCGCCTATTACGACGTTGCTTTGAAGTTCAAAGGAACACGCGACCAGGAATCCATCGCAATGCTGGATATGATTGTCAACAGCCGGATATTCGATTTCGGTTATGTCTACGACGCATGGGCAGGCGCGGCATTTATCATTCAGAATTTAGTCGAACAAAACAATCCGAATGTTGCGTCCTACTGGGCAAAACATGAAAAAGCCATCATGACGCATTACGATAAAGTAATCGAATATTTCGAAACCTTTTACAGCAACAAGTGATTCGCCCGCAGCAAACAAGCACGCAAAAAACCGGCTCGACAAGCTGTTAATTGCCTGTCGGGCCGGTTAATTTTGGAGCTAATGACGAGATTCGAACTCGTGACCTCATCCTTACCAAGGATGTGCTCTGCCTACTGAGCTACATTAGCATATTCGGTTTTCGGCTTCTCTTTCGCACCGGATGATATTATACCATCATAAAGCCGATTTGTCAACTGTTTTTTGAATTTTTCCTCAAAATCCACACAATTTTGCCGCCCGGGCGACCGCGCTGCTTGCAAAGCGCCGATTTATATGCTATCATTGCAAGAAAATATATCCAGTTGAGGTCGCACGATATGAAATCGCGTTTTTTCGATGAGCTTGCGGCGCGCCAGCCCGAGCTTGCCTGCTGCATCCCGCCGCTTGTGCGCGCGGCGGGGCTTGTTGCCGCCTCAATCGAGCGCGGCGGCAAGCTGCTTATATGCGGCAACGGGGGCAGCGCTGCCGACGCGCAGCACATCGCCGGCGAGCTGTGCAAGGGCTTTCTTTCCCGCCGTCGGCTTTCCCCGCGCATCAAGGAAAAACTCATGCAAGCGTCGCCACAGCTTGACGCCTCGATGCTTGACAGGCTCCAGTGGGGCCTGCCCGCTATCCCGCTGACCGGCTCCGACTCGCTTTTCACCGCTTTCGCAAATGATGTGGACGCCGAGCTCGTCTATGCCCAGCAGCTGATCGCGCTCGGCAGGCCGGGCGACGTGCTGCTCGCTATCAGCACCTCGGGCAACGCGCGCAATGTGGTCGCCGCGGCGGCGCTCGCGCGGGGCATGGATATTGGCGTGGTCGCGCTGTCGGGGCTTGGCGGGGGGCGGCTCGGCACGCTCGCCGACGTGAAAATCTGTGTGCCCGCAATCGAGACTTTCCGCATCCAGGAGCTGCATTTGCCGGTCTACCACTCTCTTTGCGCCGCGCTCGAGGAGCATTTCGAGGCTATGGAGTGGGGGGACAGGCTGCAGTAATGCCGGCGGTTTTCAGCCCTGCCGCTCGCGCAGTATATCCCCTGACCGACCGCGCCGTAAATCCGGTTTTTGCCGCTGGCAAAGCTTCGTGCAAGGGTTCGGCTCAAGTCGCATAACGGGAAAATAATCGAATCCCCTTTTGGCAGGTTTAATGTGCCTGCTTTAAGGGGATTTGATTTTTATTGTCTCGTTCGGGATATCAGGGTAAAGACATAACATTTATCTTTTTTGGTCGCTTTATATCCTGCAAGGGAGATTGCACATTTTGCCCTCCATGTGTTAGCACCCTTTACCCTGCATCCATCCCAAATATAATCACTGTTAATGGAGTGCTGCAAAATAACATTTGCCATGATAAGCAGAAGAGCGGCGCCCCCTCACAATCTATAAACAAAACCGGAGCATGTCAGTTCCGGTTTTTATTTTGTAAAGCCAAGCACAAACCACATGGTATAGTCTTGTTTTGCGTTTTTCACTCTGCCGTAAATCGGTTCCATTTACGTACGCACAGCACGCAAAGCATACTTCCCAAAAACGCCACCACAAACCAGCTTACTACAGTTGCGCCCCAGCCCAATTTTTCGGACAAAACCGCGATACCGAAACCCGAAATACCGCTTCCGATATATGTGAAAGTATTGAGCAGGCCTGAAACGGTCGATATTTTGCCATACCTGTCAAAATAAGCCGGCACGCGCGAAATCAGCATCAGGTTCACTCCGTGCATGCACCCGGTTATCACCGCCATCAGCATAATAGCGGCGGGTACACTCGAGCGGAGGAATATCAGAAACCCGGCGGCAACGGCCCCCGCGCAAAATATGACGCTTGCACTTTTTATCTCATTTTTCAGCCACCTGTCAATGAGCGACGCGACATTATAGCAAATAACCGAGAATATAGGCAAAACTATACCCGTCAAAATGGAGGTGGCTGTCGAAAATCCAAACATGTCGGCAACAAATGTGGGCATCCAGGTAGTAAGCCCGTCGCGCAATATACCCTGAAGCGTGATAACGCCCGCGAGCATCGCAAGCAGCGGGACCACACCCAAGGTAATGCTCGACTTTTTCGCTGTTTCTGTTTTCATGACCGGCTCATTTACCGAGTTTGAGGGCAGCGAAGCCGACCACACTACCGCTATTAACACACCGCAGGCAGCGCTTAGGAAAAAAATCGGTCGCCAGCCCGCAACCGTTATAACAGCAGGCGCAACGAGGTACACCGCAATCGTGCCGAGCGAGCTGCCGGCCGACACGCTGACGCATGCTTTTTTGTATGTTTTCATGTCGAGCATTGTCGCCATCAGCTTTACGAGCGGCGGCCAGAAAAACGCCTGGAAAACTCCGTTTAGCCCCCAAACAACCGCCATTTGGGCTGGGCTGCGCGAAAACGGCAAAAGCACATTGCACACCGACGTCGAAACAAGTCCCGCGGCGACAAGCAGTTTTGGGCTGACTTTGTCGCCTATATAGCCGCTGACAAGCTGTCCAAAGCCATATGTAAGAAATGCGACCGTGCTTATAAGTCCTGCCTGGCCGCGCGATATGCTCTCGACACGGATAATTTCGGTTATCACCGCACCATAATTTATACGCGTGACATAGCTGGTAAAATACACAGCCGTGCAAAGCACAATAAATCTAACAGCCGATTGCCCCTCAAGTTTCCTGTCCGATGCGGCATCTATCATATTATTAGATTTATTCCCTTCTCCTTATATTGTCTGTATATCTGCTCGTCAAGTCCGCTGTCTGTGACAATTCCGTTGGGTTCGTCCAGCTCGCACAGTCTGATTGGGGAGGCATTCTCGAACTTTGTACTGTCGGCAAGCACATAACACCGGTCACTTATCCGCATAAGTCCACGTTGGAGATTGTAAAACTCTCCTATATTTATAGTGATGCCGTATTTGAGCGAAAGCGCCGACGGGAAAATAAATGCTTTTGAAACATGAACATGTTTTAAGCATTCATCGGTTAAAAAGCCATAAAACACCCGTTCCGAAGGCATATAGTATCCGCCAAGCATTATAATCGAAAAGCCAGATTTGTCGGATGCAGCCTCTAGAATGTCCTGCGAGTACGTCACAATGGTCAGTTTTTCAAACTTTTCGCACAGCACGCGGATAAAAATATTAGCCGTACTACCGGAATCTATCGCGATAACGTCATTTTCGGAAACAAGCGTGGCGGCCGTTTCCGAAAGCTTTCGTTTTTTCTCAGCATTTTCGCTCATACGTTCGGAGAGAGCCGAGAAGTGTCGCATTTTATCGCTTACTGCAATAGCTCCGCCATGGACGCGTGTGAGCTGACGTCGCTTTTCAAGATAGGCAAGGTCGCGCCTGACGGTTTCAACCGAAACGCCGAATTTTTCAACAAGCTCGGCGACCGTGACCGAGCGCTGTTGCTTTAGCATTTCGCATATTGCTTCATGTCTTTCCCTGGCAAACAAACAGTAACACCTCCACACAATGCAACACAATAATAACACAAATTGCACATTCGTCAATAGCTATTGGTAAACCTGCAACCTGCAAACTACTGGATTTATTATAGGCGCGATGCTTGGAAAATTAAATAAAATAAAAAATATGCGAGTTTTTACTACTCGCATATTTTTT
>Ga0209537_1001813_pt1 | contig 23070 bp, 24 predicted proteins | sample BioPla4DNA1_FD_187698 | JGI IMG/M metagenome (GOLD analysis project Ga0209537, IMG submission 187698) | Biogas fermentation microbial communities from Germany - Plant 4 DNA1 (SPAdes) (version 2) | ecosystem: Engineered > Bioreactor > Anaerobic > Digestate | place: Bielefeld, North... | reverse complement strand
CATACAGGATTTCTCACTATGGTTCTATAATTTTTTGGGTGTTGCATTTAATTTTACAATGAACCCAAATAAATTTTTATAAAAAAACGATATATTTTTATTGACTTTTATAAATTATTATGTTAAAAATATATTGTTGTTTTTGTTTAGCAACTGTAAACAAAAAGTTTAGTTGTTCGAAACCATATTTAAAGGAGTTTTAGCTATGAACATTGGAGAAAAAATCAAACACCTTAGGGTAAAGAATGGCCTTACCCAGCAGGAATTGGCCAATCGCTGTGAACTTTCCAAGGGCTTTATTTCCCAACTGGAACGCGATTTGACCTCTCCTTCCATAGCTACGCTCATGGATATTTTAGAGTGTTTAGGTACCAACTTAAAGGATTTTTTCAACGATAAAGATGACGAAAAAATTGTCTTTCATAAAGATGACGTCTTTATCCAAGAGGATAAGGATTTAGGGCATACTATTAAATGGATTGTCCCTAACTCGCAAAAAAATAGTATGGAGCCAATATTGATTGAAATAGAATCTGGCGGCGCTTCAGAACCTGACGATCCTCATGATGGAGAAGAATTTGGATATGTTTTGTCAGGAACTATATTTTTGCATCTAGGGAACCAGAGTTTAAAGTGAAGAAAGGTGAAAGCTTCTACTTTAAACCTTCACTGGTTCATTTTATTTCTAACGAATCTAAATACACTGCTAAAGTGCTTTGGGTATCGTCACCGCCTAGTTTTTAACTTTATGATTAGTTTCATCTTTATATGTTTAAGTGTTAAATAAGGCTTTAGAAAGAAATTTTGTTTTTAGGAGATTAATAAGATCAGGGGGTATGATAAAATGACCAATCAAGAAATTATAAGACTAGTGGATGTCTCAAAAACATTCGATGACACTCCCGTGCTAAAAAATATAAACCTATACATTAGACGTAATGAATTTGTCACCTTTCTTGGACCTAGCGGGTGTGGAAAGACTACTACCCTTAGGATAATAGGAGGGTTTGAAGAGCCCACTACGGGAAAAGTTCTATTCGAAGGGAAGGACATTACCAATCTACCTCCTTATAAAAGAAAGTTAAATACTGTTTTCCAAAAATATGCTCTCTTCCCTCATATGAACGTAGCTGAAAATATAGCTTTTGGTCTTAACATTAAAAAGATGGATAAAGAACTTATCAAAGAAAAAGTTGAAAATATGCTAAACCTGGTAAACTTAAAAGGTTTTGAAAACCGTTCCGTTGATTCCTTAAGTGGTGGACAGCAACAAAGAGTGGCTATAGCTAGAGCATTAGTTAATGAACCAGATGTTCTTCTACTCGACGAACCACTAGGAGCCTTAGATTTAAAACTACGTAAGGGTATGCAAATTGAGCTAAAAAATATTCAGAAAAAGTTAGGAATAACCTTTATATATGTAACCCATGATCAGGAAGAAGCTCTTACTATGTCCGATACCATTGTAGTTATGAATGAGGGAGTTATTCAGCAAATTGGTACCCCCATTGATATATATAACGAGCCTAAAAATGCCTTTGTTGCAGACTTTATCGGTGAAAGCAATATCATAGATGGAGTTATGATTGAGGACTATATGGTAGAGTTTGCAAATCACCGTTTCAAATGTCTAGATAGTGGCTTTGATCCTAATGAAAAAGTAGACGTTGTAGTCCGACCTGAAGATGTTAAATTAGTGCCTAAGGGTCAAGGTATGATCGAAGGCAGAGTTCTTTCTGTCTTATTTAAAGGCGTCCACTATGAAATGTTGGTACAGTCTAACGGCATCAAGTGGCTGGTTCACAGTACCCTTATGGAGCCTGTAGATAGTGTTGTAGGAATCAATATTCTTCCTGATGATATTCATATTATGAAGAAGGTGAGTTAGCTATGAAGAAGGGTTGGATCGCTTACCCCTATGTAGTTTGGCTGATAATGTTTATATTTGTTCCCCTGCTATTGATAGTTTTTTATAGTGTAACAAAAACTACTGATCAGGGAATTGTGTTTACATTAGAGCACTTTGAAAGATTTTTTGAGCCTATATATATCATGGTTTTATTAAGATCTCTATATCTTGCTTTAATCAGCACAATAATATGTTTGCTTTTAGGCTATCCTCTTGCCATGATTCTTGCCAGTAAAGAATATAGGCATAAAAGAGTACTATTGCTGTTGGTTGTTATTCCCATGTGGATGAACTTTTTGCTCCGCACCTATGCCTGGCTGACCTTACTGGAAAAAAACGGTGTCATTAATAGCTTTATCTCCTTTTTTGGCCTGCCTAAGATGGAACTGCTGTACAATCAAGGGGCTGTAGTGCTGGGTATGGTATACAATTTCCTCCCCTTTATGGTTCTGCCTATCTACTCTGTTTTGATCAAAATTGACAAGAGTATTATAGAGGCAGCAGAAGACCTAGGGGCCAATTCCAGAGTAGTTTTTAAAAAGATTATCTTCCCCTTGAGTCTACCAGGAGTTGTATCTGGTATAACAATGGTCTATATGCCAGCTGTGACTACCTTCGTTATATCCAGGCTTTTAGGTGGAGGACAGTTCACCCTTATAGGAAACCTTATAGAACAGCAATTTCTATACACAGGAGAATGGGGATTTGGTTCAGCTTTATCCCTAATTATGATGATATTAATACTGTTTAGTATGGCTATAATGTCTAAGTATGAAAAAGAAAATGAGGGAGGGGGATTGTTCTAATGCGTTTTTTAAAAAGATTTTATGTAGGATTAATTTTCTTCTTTCTCTATGCCCCCATAATTATTCTAATGATATTTTCCTTCAGCGACTCAAAATTTAGAGGTCATTGGGGTGGGTTTACCTTAAGATGGTACGTAGAGCTGTTTAGGGATAGAGAAATCATGTCCGCCCTTTACTATACAATAATTATAGCAGTGTTGGCTTCCCTTATTGCCACTATTATTGGTACTATTGCTGCTATAGGTATTCATAATATGGGTAAATTTGGTAGAAACGTAATCATCAACCTTACCTACCTGCCCATGTTAAACCCTGACATAGTAACGGGTATATCCCTGATGATTCTCTTTGTTTTTCTTAAAGTTGGAAGAGGATTTATAACTCTTTTACTGGCTCATATAACCTTTAATATACCCTATGTTATATTTGCTGTAATGCCCAAACTAAAGCAGATGAACAAGCATCTGTATGAAGCGGCTTTAGATTTAGGAGCTACCCCCTCCTATGCTTTTAGAAAAGTAATACTGCCGGAAATTATGCCAGGTGTGGTAACTGGATTGATTTTGGCCTTCACCCTATCCATCGATGATTTTGTAATCAGTTATTTCACTACAGGGGCTGGAGTATCAAATCTATCCATAGTTATCCATTCCATGGCACGGCTAGGTATAAATCCTTCTATCAATGCTTTATCAACCCTAATGTTTACTGCAGTTCTCTTATTGCTACTTATTGTCAATAAGAGAAGTTCCAATAACTCTCGAAAGGAGAATGCTGTATGAAAAGAAATTTAAAAGTAAAGCTCACCTTGCTGCTGGCAGTGTCTCTTATCTCTATCTTTGTACTTAGCGGTTGCGGAAAGTCTTATGATGCAACTCTAAGGGTATATAACTGGGGAGACTATATTGATAAAAGCGTGATTACGGATTTTGAAAAGGAGTACAACATCAAGGTCATCTATTCTACCTTTACTACCAATGAAGATATGTACGTAAGTTTAAAGTCAGGCGGCAATGCTTATGACGTTGTCTTCCCATCTGAGTACATGATAAAACGAATGATAAATGAAGATATGCTGCATAAAATCAATATGGATAATATACCAAACTTTAAATATATAGATGATAGATTTAAAAATCCGCCATGGGATCCCAACAACGAATATTCTGTACCCTATTTTTGGGGCACTCTAGGAATTGTCTATAATAAGACCATGGTGGATGATCCAGTAGATAGCTGGGAAATTCTCTGGAATGAAAAATATGAGAGGCAAATTTTAATGCTGGATAGTCAAAGGGATTCTATAGGTCTTACCTTGCAGATGTTAGGCTACTCTATGAATACCAGGAACTTAGATGAACTAGAAGAGGCAAAGCAGAAACTCATTGAACAAAAACCACTGGTTCTTGCCTATGTAGGTGACGAAGTCAAGGATAAAATGGTAGGTGGAGAAGCAGCACTGGCAGTGGTTTGGTCTGGAGAAGCTGTGGCTATGAAATGGGAAAATCCAGATCTGGAATATGTGATTCCCAAAGAGGGAGGCAATCTATGGTTTGACTGTGCTGTAATACCAAAAGTCAGCAAAAATAAGGAGGCAGCGGAGTTGTTTATAAACTACCTATGTGATCCAGAAATTGCTTTCCGCAATGCTGACTATATAGGCTACTCCACTCCTAATACTGAAACTATGAAAATGTTAGATGAAGAACTATTAAATGATATTGCCGCATATCCAACTAAAGAACAGACAGCTAATTGTGAAGTCTTTGATGATGTAAGTGATGCACTAGAGATCTATGATAGAATCTGGACTGAAATAAAAGCTAAATAACATAAAATACAGGCAAAGGGTAACATGGTGTAACCAAGACCATGTTGCCTTTTTTATTACCTCTACTTTTATTGAAAACTTCATATGCAAGTCTAAGCTGAATATTTATTAATTTTTATATTATATCAAATTAATAGAATTTTGATAAATTATGATATTTTAATGTTTTACTTCGTTAAAATATATAGTATAATATATTATTATACATATGCCTACCAAGCTATAATTTAAACAAAATCAAAGTTAGTATAAAAGATCTATTATTAAACTTTGTCGGTAATGTGATATATTGAATGCATTTATCTTGCATAATGCATTCATAAAATATTATCAACAAACTTTTAGGAGGATTTTATATGAAACGAGTGTATAATTTTTCACCGGGACCATCCACATTACCCCTACCTGTGTTGGAAAAAGCTCAAAAAGAGTTATTAAACTACCAAAGCACAGGTATGTCGGCTATGGAGATGAGCCATCGTTCAAAGACATTCCAAGACATAAATAATAGGGCTCAAGAACTGCTCATTGAATTAATGGATATACCAAAAAACTATAAGGTTTTATTCTTACAAGGTGGAGCCACCACTCAATTTTCTATGGTGCCTTTGAACCTATTTAGTAAAAATAAAAAGGCTGATTATGCTATTACAGGTAATTTTGCTAAAAAGGCAGCACAAGAAGCTAAACGCTATGGAGAGGTAAATGTAGTTGCCTCTTCCGAGGACAAAGATTTTAGCTATATACCTGACGTTGATTCTATGAAAGCTAGCCCAGATGCAGATTACTTCCATATCACTACCAACAATACTATTTATGGAACCAGGTATACCAAGCTGCCCGATACAGGGGATGTTCCTCTAGTAGCGGATATGTCCTCCAACATACTTTCCGAAGTCCATGACGTGTCCAAATTTGGGCTTATTTATGCAGGTGCTCAGAAGAATATAGCTCCATCGGGACTTACAATAGTAATCATTAGAGAAGACCTAGTAGGAAAAGCCATGGACATAACTCCTATCATGCTTGACTATAAAATACATGTTGATAATAATTCACTGTACAATACTCCTACTACCTTTAGCATATATATGGCCAAGTTGGTCTTTGAATGGTTAAAGGATCTAGGAGGAGTTCCTGCAATAGAAAAAGTCAATAAAGAAAAAGCAAAACTTCTATATGATTGCATAGATAATTCCAACCTATATAAAGGCACTGCTAATCCTAAAGATCGCTCAATTATGAACGTAACCTTTACACTACCAAGTGAGGAATTAACCGCAAAATTTATTAAGGAAGCAGAACAAAATGGGCTAGTCTCACTGAAAGGTCATAGATCAGTTGGCGGTATCAGAGCCAGCATCTATAATGCAATGCCCATAGAGGGAGTAAAGGCTCTAGTAGAATTTATGAAGAAGTTCGAACTAGACAACAAGTAATAATTCTTTAGAAAAGAGGGTTAGTATGTATAGGATAAAAGTATTTAATAATATCTCCGAGACAGGATTGAAGCTGTTGCCAGAAGATAAATACCAAGTTTCTTCAGACGTCTCAGATCCCCATGGAATTTTGCTCAGAAGCTATAATTTACATGATATGGACGTTCCCCCTTCCCTGCTAGCTGTTGCCCGTGCTGGGGCAGGGGTAAACAATATACCTGTAGATAAGTACACCGAAAAAGGGATTGTGGTGTTTAATACTCCTGGAGCCAACGCCAATGCTGTAAAAGAATTGGTACTAGCAGGATTATTGCTGTCCTCTAGAAAGATTGTAGAAGGAATACAATGGGTAAACTCTCTTAAAGACAGCGAGGTAGACGTAGCTGCCATGGTAGAAAAAGGCAAGTCCCAATTTGCAGGACCAGAAGTGAAAGGCAAGAAAATGGGTGTTATTGGTTTAGGTGCTATTGGAGTCATGGTGGCCAATGACGCTCATGCTATTGGAATGGAAGTCATTGGATATGACCCCTATATTTCAGTCAGCTCAGCCTGGAAATTATCTAGAGGAATACACAGGGCTGAAACAATGGATGAGCTGTTGGCTGATTCCGATTATATATCTATCCACATTCCCCTATCAGCCGATACTCGAGGGATGATCAATAAGGAAACCATATCAAAGATGAAAAAGGGTGTTCGTTTATTGAACTTCTCCAGAGGACAGCTGGTAAATGATGACGACTTACTAGAAGCATTAGCCAGCGGCTATATTAGCAAATATGTAACCGACTTCCCAAATGAAAAACTCATTGGTGTAGAAAATATTATAGCAATTCCACATCTTGGGGCTTCTACTCCTGAATCAGAAGAGAACTGTGCATATATGGCAGTTAGCGAACTTAGAAATTATCTTGAATATGGAAATATATCTAACTCCGTAAACTATCCGGAATGTGAGCTGGCACCTAGTGCTGATTCAGCACAAAGGATAACTCTGGCTCATAAAAATGTTCCTAACATGGTAGGCCAAATTACTGCATGCCTAGCTGCAGAGCATATAAACATAGCTAACATGATAAATAAGAGCAAGGGAGGATATGCCTACACCATTATTGATATAGAAAGCCAAGTTAAAGAGGATACCTTAGAACACCTCTCTTGCATTCCGGGGATAATAAAGGTTCGAACCATAAAATTTGATTCATAAGGAAATTAGTGTTAAGCCGTTGATTAGAGCTAATCAGCGGCTTCTCTATTATACTGACTATAATTGCATAGATCAAAAATAAGTTATAAAATATAGCTATAATTACGTAAAATGGAGGTCATTAAATGGTCTATGATTTTGATAAAGTAATAGAACGCCGAAATACTCATAGCGTAAAATGGGACAATTTAGATAAATCTTTTGGCGCAGATGACATCCTCCCCATGTGGGTAGCGGATATGGATTTTGCCTGTCCAAAGCCTATTTTAGACAGCATTGAAAAAAGAAATAAGCACGGAGTTTTTGGTTATACTACTCGTCCGGAATCCTTACATGAATCAATCATTAATTGGATGAAAAAAAGACATGGATGGGATATTAGGAAGGAGTGGATTGTATATTCCCCTGGAGTAGTTACCTCATTGAACTTGGCTGTTATGTCCTTTACCCAGCCTGGAGATTCTGTAATAATTCAATCACCAGTATATCCACCTTTTTTCTCCGTAGTTAAGAATAATAATAGAACCATAGCCCTTAATCTTCTCATTGAAGAAGCTGGTTATTATACCATAGATTTCGAAGGCTTAGAAAAGGAAATGGCTTCAGGATGTAAAATGATGATCCTTTGCAATCCCCATAACCCAGTAGGCAGGGTATGGACTAGAGCAGAGCTAAATAAAATAGCACAGCTATGTGAAAAATATGGAGTATTGCTGGTTTCAGATGAAATCCATTCTGACCTTATACTACCTGGAAACAAGCATATACCCATAGCAAGTATATCAGAGTATATTAATCAAAACTCCATTACTTGTATAGCTCCTAGCAAAACCTTCAATGTTCCGGGATTGACTACTTCAGCAGCTATTATACCCAATCCAAAGCTAAGAATTGAGTTTCTAAAAACTATAAACAGGATTGGCATAGGTATGAGCAATATTTTTGGTATTGTAGCCACAGAAGCTGCCTATACTCACGGAGAGCCATGGCTTGAAGAATTGATTAGCTATCTAGACGGCAATGCCAATTATCTAATAGAATACTTAAGCACAAATATTCCTGAAATAAAAGCTACAAAACCCCAAGGCACATATCTAGTTTGGCTAGATTGTCGGGCCCTTAACATGAATGATAAAACTCTTCATAGGTTTATGATTGAACAAGGTAAAATAGGTCTTAATAATGGATTGGATTTTGGTCCAGGTGGCGAAGGCTTCCTAAGGATAAATATAGCCTGCCCTCGCACCATCTTGGAAGAAGGTTTAAAGAGAATAAACAATGCTGTAGAAAAATGGAGGAAGCTCTAAAAGTCAAAGAGATCCCAAGGATATGTATCATGGGGTAGACTGGAAAAGGTCATGGATTCCTTTAAGGTTGGGTGTATCAGACTTATGGATTTGGACCAAAGGGCAATTTGCTGGCCTGGTTTGTTTAAGCTTTGCCCATACCTTTGGTCCCCATATAGGGGGTGTCCAATTTCAGCAAACTGTACCCGTATCTGATGGGGACGGCCAGTATGAAGATCTATTTCAACCAAAGCCATACCTGATGATTGCCCAATAACCCGATAATCCAATATAGCTTTTTGAGCTCCCTTAATGCTGCTATCTACAGCTTTTACTATATTCCTACGTCTATCTTTGATAAGGTAGTGGACAAGATTCTTCTTAGATTTATCTGGCGGTATACCATGGATTACCGCCAGATATTTTTTCCCGAATTGCCTTGTACGTATTTGCTCCGATAGCCGAGAAGCTGCCTTCGAGGTTTTGGCAAAAACCATAACTCCTCCTACAGGCCTATCCAATCTATGAACCAAGCCTAGATAAACATTCCCAGGCTTATTGTACCTTTCTTTGATATATTCTTTCATAAGTGTCAATATATCCTTATCCCCTGATCTATCCTGTTGGGATGGTATGTTGACAGGTTTTTCTACTACTAGTAAGTGATTGTCCTCGTATATTATTTTAATTTTGGAATAATGCAATTGTGTCAATGAACGTCCTCCATTACAATTAAATTCCGGCACGGATATCATCTACCGTTTTATGTTGGATACTAAAATGCATGAAATCAATATTAGTTCCCTGACCCACAGGACATTGGGCTTCCATTCCAACCTTAATGGTTTCGGGAACATCTAAAGTAAAATAGCGCACCATGTTCCAAGTTTGACCATCAGGTCCATAATGCATACCAAACAAGTTGCCTTTCCGTACTATCTGAAGCCATACACTAGGCCAGTGATAGTTTACCCCATTAGCATCATCGGACAACCCATTATTTGTAACAACACTCACTATTGCTTGAGTCCCAAAATCAGAACCTTCAAAGCAAAGCTTTGCCCAATGCTTATCATCCCCGTGTATCATCAAGACTGCAGCATCCCATTGGTAGGTAAAAGGATGACTAACATGAGCTTTCATGACGAAATCTCCCGTTACGTCTAGATATAGAAATGGTGCTGAAGCCTGTACACTAGTCCTGTCAGGATTGCAGAAAAAATCCGTTTTTGCTGGGGCATAGATTCGTATTCCTCCTTCAGACAGTAGTGTATAACTTGACTTGTTCAGCCATTTAAAGGGACCAATGTTTTGCTCTGTTAATTCCAACAAGAGATTTTTACCCAATTCGCCCTTTCCCCTTTCTTATTTTTTCTTTCTGTTTCTAAACAGGGATACACTGCCAAACCCACTTATAATGGCAATGTAATACCCAAAATCATAAGGCCAGCCATTGTTGTAGACTTCGTATATTCGAATTTTACTATCAAATATACCTATAATTAAAGATATAGGAGCCATCCAGCCATGCCATATACCCCAGAAAAAACCAGCCGGTCTTTGATGGCTATTGCGTCCATCACCTGGAATGCACCCAGTTAAAATCATTACCATTGCTATTACTAATAGTGAAATAGATAATAGTCTCTTAAAACTTACTCTCAAACTTTCCCTCTCCCTCTGTCAAGCAAACACCCTGCCTGTTATTATATTTTCTAGTCAAGCTTAATATGGCAGTAGCCGTCTGGATTCTTTTTCAAATACCTTTGATGATATTCCTCTGCATGATAAAAACAGGTTAAGGGCTCTACCTCCGTTACAATAGGTTTATCATACTTGGCCTGTTCTCTTTTTAAGCTTTCATTTATAATCTCTAAATCCTCGTCATCAATATAATATATCCCTGTTCGGTATTGACTGCCAACATCATTTCCCTGTCTATTTAATACTGTGGGATCAATAACACTCCAAAATTTATCCAATAGCTCTTTTAGGCTTATTTTATTTTCATCATATTTTACATAGCATGCCTCGGCATGTCCTGTAGTTCCAGTACATACATCTTCATAACTTGGATGGGCAAGGGTTCCATTGGCGTACCCAACCTTGGTATCAACCACACCATCTATTCTGGACATAAACTCCTCTACGCCCCAAAAGCATCCTCCTGCGAAAACTATCTCCTTCATACACTTTCCTCCTATACCCTAGATTGTTTATTAGCCTAACAAACCTTTTTCTGCAAAGCTAACATATTTATCCCCTGCAACAATAATGTGATCCAAAACTTTTATAGAAATACTCTCCAGTGCTGTAGCAATTTTTTTAGTTACGCTAATATCCGCTGCTGAGGGACGGGTACTGCCTCCTGGGTGATTATGAGCCAAAATTACACTATTAGCCTGATGTCTTAGGGCAGTTTCCACAACTAGCCTTGGGTAAACAACCGCTTCGTTAATGGTTCCTTCATGGACTAAATCAGCATGATTCACTCGATTTTGGCTATCAAGGCATATTACATAAAATGCCTCATATATCCTTCCAGCAAGAAGGGATATAGCATATTCCCCAGCCTTAGAAGAACTGTTTATAATAGGTTTTTCTCCCCACTTGTTTAAAAAATACCTCCTTGAAAGGGAAGGTATTAATGATACCAAAATAGCAGTATTCTCTGACACACCGCATCTTCTGGCTATATCCTTAGGATCGGCTTCAAATAGGCCTGCTAAGGATCCAAACTCCTTTATCATCCTATGTGCCAGTTCATTGGTATCCTTTCTGGGTACTGCATAAAACAACAAAAGCTCTAGTACCTGATGGTCTTCAAAGGCATCCAAGCCCTCAGACAAATATCTTGCCTTTACCCTTTGCCTATGACCTGCATGAAGATTTTTACTCATAGCCTAAAATAACCCTTTCGGAAATATTTTGGACTATGAAAATAGTTCTACAGTTTTACAAAAAATCCTTCATAAAACCTATTAATTTATAGTTCCTTTCAATGATACTATTTTTTTGGCTTTGAAATCTGTATTGTAGCCCTTCTGCCTGATAACATCTTGCCAGAGCAGTGCTTTAATATGGGCTTTACTGCATCCTTATCCACGTCCACAAAGGAAAACTTCTTCATAATATCAATATCCCCGATGGATTCTCTACTTATCTGGGCATTACTGCATAAAAACCGAACTAACACTTTAGGCTTTAATCTGTCCATCTTACCCACAGAGATAAATAACCTGGCATAATCTCCTGAAGATTCAATATTATCTTCAGAATAATCGAAAGCTACTTCCTTATTATATACTAAATTCATTAGGGCTGCTGATATATCCACCAGGCTATAGTCTTCATCCAGTTGGGATACTAAAGGGATAAATTTCTTATAATCATCCTTTTCTAGGGCATTTTTTACACGCCATAGTGACTCAAATTTATCCTTGTTTTTAACTTCATAATAGTATTGTTCAACAGTAGGTACAGTCATAACATTCTTAATGACTGAAATATGCTTAGCATTTGGTTTCATGTACCGCTTTGCCAGTTTCTTTATAGCATCGGGCATAGAGGCTGAAAAAATCATGGTCTGCCTGTCTTGGTTTGAAACCTTAATTATGGCTTCAATATCATTGATAAATCCCATATCCAGCATCTGATCCCCTTCGTCAAGGATAAGGAATTTAATTTGCTTTAGGCTAATAACATTTCTTTTAATTAGGTCCAGCACCCTACCAGGAGTTCCTACTATTACATCAACACCTCTTTTAATAGCCTTTATCTGTCTTTCAATAGGTTGTCCACCATATACAGGAAGTAGCTTTGCATTGGTATATTTACCAATACGGACTAATTCATCGTTTACCTGCACAGCCAGCTCCCTAGTGGGAGTCAATATCAGGCTGTTTATATACCCAGTACTTTCTATGTTATTTAAAATAGGTGCCCCAAAAGCCAGGGTCTTGCCGGTTCCTGTCTGGGCCTGACCGATAACATCATAACCCTGTAATAATACTGGTATAACCTCTGCCTGGATCTTTGATGGTTCTTCAAAACCCATATCATCTATGGCTCTTAATATTCTCTCATTTAAATTCAAATCGCTAAATCTTATTGTTTTCAATTCCTATCCATCCTTTTCCTATGTTTCTTGTTTCATATTGACTTTATATAAATTATTATTGCCCCAAGCATATTTTATTTTTCAAAACATAATAAAAACCCTATAGGAATAATTCCCTATAGGATTTACAATCTTTGTCTAGTTTTATTTCATTTTCTTACGATTTATCAATATGCCCAATCCTGATAGAAGGCCGCCTATTACATAGAATGCCATGGGGGTTGTATCCCTGGTTTTGGGGATAACTCCATCTCCCGGATCTGGCCTTTGGGGATCATCAGGTTTTTCTTCTTCGGTTTGGGCTATAAATATCCATTTTACATCTACAGCTTTACCTTGAAACTCATTCCCTGTCTCAGGTCCGGGCAGATGCACTACTGCTCTTAATTTTTGGGTATCATTCTGGGAAAAGCTGCCTAAACTAATATTGGTTGTGGCAAAATCCATCATACTTCCTGAATATACCTGGCTATCTCCTAAGTATACTGTTAATAGAAGTTGTTTGAACAGGTCCGGCTCCCCTTCCTCAGGCATCTCACTCATTCGCTCCGTTCTCATAAAGAGTTCAAAGGGAGCAGTATATTTATTCTCAATGAGAAGATTAGCTTCATAGGTATCTCCAGGATTTAGATTGGTTAAATCAAATAACCTTGCTGATTCTGGGATCACTTCTAGACCTGTTTCCTTCCCCACCAATACCAGATCCTCAGCATGGCTTATATTTTTCCCGTAGGTTACAACGTTTCCTATGATCAATAACATCATACCAAGTAAAAAAATAGTTTTTGGCAATATACCTTTCATGATCTGCCCTCCTTTGAAGGGATATTAGGGGAGCGGTGCTCCCCTATGTTAATACTAATCATATTCCTAGAATTATATCTTCTATTAATCCAAGACTTCTACACCTTCTGGGAGGTCATTTATACCCCATACATCTTTGTAGGCATTATTAGTAGCTTGAACTGCCTCTGCTTTTACTATTAGAGTGAAGTGTGCACCTTGGAATTCATCTCCAATGGTTTTACCATCAAAACAAACTTCTTTTATTAGGAAATCTGTTGTCTGTCCTTCATACAAAATTTTCTTATAGTAGTAGTACCAGTTTCCGTCATTTTCTTGTCTAAGTATCCAATTATCCTCCTCTTTGCCTCCGTCTCCAGGGTTTTTACATTTATGCCCAAAAAACGGAATGTACCATTCACCACATTTTTCACATTTTATTGGTAAAATGAATTGAGGTTCAGCTGAATTGTTAGCGTTTATCCCATACTGTTCAGCAATTTCCTGAGGTACAGCATTGGCACCTATCACTCTAAATGTTGTGCCTTCCCTTACATAAATTGCAGCAACATCCCTGTCCCATTCGGGGATCAATTGGACCCTCACATATGTAGCTTTGTTACCCTTACTTGTCACAGCTACCTCTTTCTTATAACAACTACCTGGGTTAACTTTCTGTGCTCCGTCATGATCAAAATTGTCTTCAACAACAATCTCAACCGTACCCATTTTAAAATTGTTAGCACTCTCAGCATAACCAGTAAACCAAGCCATAGTGCCTCCTACCACCAACAATGCCACCAAAGCGAATGTGGTTAATAAAATAAGTTTCTTTTTCATTTTTTGTTCCTCCTTATCTTTTTATTTCTATAGGTTTTAACCTATGGATAACGTCTTTTAATGGGATAGAGGTAGTTTATCTATCCCCCATACATTTTGTAGTGCTTTCTCATTAGTTTGAACTCCTTCGGCTACTACTTTTAATGTAAACTTCTGATTTTTATGTTTATGGCAAGCCTCGGATTTATCAAATATAATATTAACTACTAATGGTTCCGTTTGCTGGCCTTTAGTTAAGTAACTACTGTAATAGAAATAATCATCTTCAGCTTTCACCCAATATGGATCATCTCCTAATTCTACTTCTACATTTGGTATAGGTAGGCTCGGTTCATTCTTCCATTGGGGAATAAGCCTTACTCTCACATATGTATCCTTGCTGCCACGGCTTACTACTTTGATTTCTGTTTGGTATTCTTTTCCTATTTCAGAATTGGATATATCTTTAAATTGAAAGTCTAATACTTCTACCTGTACAGTACCCATAATAAACTCATTACTGGTACTTATACTATGGGTAAACCAAGCCATGGTACTGCCAGATACTAACAATGAAATTAATATAATAGTGAATATCAAAATGTATTTCTTTTTCATAACATCTGCTCCTACAATCAATTTACGCATCAGTATGAATCATTTAGTTCTGTAGTCTGCCGAGCATGCTGGTTTTGTCCTCGGTTACTACTAAATATCTTTGGTGCTACTATCCATACTGCTCCTAGAATAGCCAATGAAATAATGCCATGAATAGAACTCAAAAATCTAAATATCATCCCAATAAAGGGTATAACAAATACTACCTTTCCTATAACTCTCTCTCCTTCAAGGGGCAGCGGGTCATTAGTTTTATTGGCGTCTCCTTTGGTTATAAATAACTTGCCTTGTTCATGGACTTCCACTACCCTGTGAGTAACTTTTGCAGAATTTTGAGAGCCATAATACGTTATAATATCCCCCTCTTTTATGTTTTGAGGTTCTAATTCCTTCACTATTATCATTGAATCTTGGAGAATTGTTGGACTCATGCTGCCGCTGTCAACTATATATATCCTATGATTGAATAGGGAAGGTTCTCTGCCTGTGAACCTTGATTGTGCAGTAATAAAGATCAAAGCAACCATAATTATCATAAAGATTGTAAAAAGTATGTTGCTGAATATCTTTATTAGTTTGTTTAATATATTAACTTGCTGTACATCAGATTTTTTCATCTTAGGATCCCACCTCAATAGTTTTTTCTATAAGATCTTCATGGTAAAACCATCCTGAGTTGCGACGCTGATTTTTTATCTCAATTTGCTTGTATGGAGTATTATTATCTATTTCCACTTTTATCTCACTACTGCTTATATTCTCGAAATTCATAGGAACTATTTCTTTTATTTTATATTCTCCATAGGGTAAATCTTTCAAGGTTTCCGATTCTTCATGAGCAAGTGATACAGTATAAACTTTTCCTTTAGGTCCATATATAAAGATATCGAATTTTCTGTCTATATCTCCCATTTCTGGTTCTTCTAACCTATTGATGAGAGTCAAACTTCCTTTATCAGCTTTCTCGTATATAAATATTATTTTTACACTGATGTTAGTCTGCTCACCATTATTCTCTTTGGATACTTGGCCTATAAGGTATCCATCTACTAAATTGTCTTTTCCTATATCTGATTGCTCCTCGCCGTTATAAATTACTTTAATGTCTATTAATTGGTAAACCATTCCGTCCCTATCATATTGAGGTTGAACTTTATATCTAAATTCATCATCTAAGACACCAGACTGCTTTCTATCTAATATAGGTGACTCTTTATCATATTGATGATACACCTGTAGCAATTTATCAACATGAACCTCTTTATCATTAATATTATGGGGTCCCCCACTTTCGACCTCTATTGTCAATTTAAAGGGAAAAGTTAATGGTTTGCCTTCAATCTTAATTACTGACCAGCGGCTATGATTATTTAAGTTTTTTGGTTCTGCAAAGTTAGTAATTGGTCCATATGCAAAATCATTAACTACTAAATTACAATCTGAGTTTACTGCTCTTTTGATGGTATCTTCTTTTATGTTTACTCTATCATTTTGATATATAATGCCTTCAATCTCCTCGTGTGAGATAACCGCAAGATATGTATCTTCCTTATACATCCATGCAAGTACTGCTAGGGTTAGGTCATTATTAGATTTTATATTATCTAACTGAAACACATGAGTATCTGATTTATACTCAAGCTTTTCTACAGTTGATTGAATTGAACTACCTTCTAATAATGGATCTATTCTATCTGATTCTTCATGATTATCATTGTCCGATTTTTGCTCTTCCTGCCCTTGTACCTGAGACTCTTGCTCTGCTCCCTCCCTTGGCACTTCTACTACAGCTTCTTTATCCTGAGAAATTTGCTTTTCTGACCCTTGTTCTTCCTGTTTTCCCTCTTCAGGTTGTGTTTCTATAGGATTTCCTTCACCCGAATTTAGATCTGTTGTTTCTGCAAATATGCTAGCGCCCATGGAGAGAATCATAATGAAAACTATCATAAATATTCCAAATATCTTGAATGTATTTCTCATCTATATCACCCCTTATAGGGAAGTTTGCATTGCTAATAGAAGAATTTGTTGTGTATTGAGGAAGATTTAACTAAATTTAATTAGTATAATTATAGTCATATATGCCTTTTATTATTTCATCCGCAAGTATATTAGAATGGCTACTAAAGAATGATTTATTAGAGATACTTGTGTGTAATGTAAGGGTATACTTTAGTACCATAGAAGTACACTTAAGTACCACATGCTTTATGCTAAAATAAAAAGATAATAAAAGAACCCCCAAGGTTTATACTTTGGAGGTTCTTTGAATACCATCTCTATTTTCATTAGAGACTATTTAGTTCTTGACTTAGATCAAATACTTTTCACACGCTTCACAACTATTTACTTTTTTATTCTACTGCTTTATTTGAAATAATAATTTTCATATCATAGATGTTATTCCATTTGTCTCTGCCAACAATATCATTGTCAACAACTATCTTAACACCAATATGTATTCGTACCCCTTTTGCTGATTCGCCTGGTTTTACTTCGGTGATGGATATAGAAGCACTTTTGGAACTCCCTCTTTAGATGGAAAGTGCTAAAAAACCCTATGTTATACCCAATAATTGATTCTAGATTAGGTAGAAAAACAAAAAAAGAAATTCGACGATTGGCTCGTGGAATGAGAATATCTTTCATTCCTCAATTTATACTACCTGATGAGAAATTGCATATAGTGCCGCTTGTGTCCTATCTGCCAGACCTAGTTTTGCTAGGATCTGGCTTACGTGTTTTTTAACGGTGTATTCAGTAATAAATAGTTTTTGGGCAATCTGCTTATTTGTCATGCCTTTACCTAGTTCCCTAAGAACCTCTTGTTCTCGAGGGGTTAATTCTTCCATTGGACTTCTATTCTGTTTTTTAAGCATTAGCTCTAAGATGCTAGGATCATAATATCTACGACCTCGGCTAATTAGGTTAATACCTAATAATATTTCTTCGGGATATGCACCCTTTAGAATATACCCATCTACATCTAAATCCTCTGCCCTTTTAAAATCATTTCTATCTGCTGATGAGGTGAGAACTACAAACTTACAGTTATTTTTAATTTTTCTGGCCCTTGGGATGACTTCTAAACCATATTCCTTATCCAGCCGTAAATCCAATAAAACTATATCTGGCTCTAATTGCTGTATCTTTTTCACTGCCTCATCACAGGTAGCTGCTTGCTCTACAGTAGCGATGGAATATTCCGTAGATAGTATAGCAGCCACCCCTTCCCTAACCAAAGGATGATCATCTACAATAAGTACCTTCATATAGCTGATTCCTCCATCATATTATTATATTCTCTATTCACAGGTATAGTAATAACTATTTTAGTTTTTCTGCCAATCTCACTATCAATATTAATGCTACCATTATAGGTAAGCACTAAATTTTTCATATTCCGTATTCCTAGCCCAGAACCATTAGTGGTTTGAATATTATCTTTATCAAAGCCATTTCCATCATCTTCTATAACTAAAACAATCCTAGGTGACTCCATTGCTAGATCTACTCTCAAGTGTTGGCATTGTCCGTGCTGGACTGCGTTACCTGTTGCCTCGCAAATGATTCGATACAAAGCTCTCTTTAGCTGAATTGATACTAAATCTTCATCTCCTGTAATAGAGCTGCTAATTTCAATGGAATGCAGCTTTGCAAAATTTTGTAAGTATTCCTTTATCGTCTCAACAAAAGGCTTTTCGCCTTTTTTTCTAGAGCTGAGATCATAGATAGAAGATCTAAGTTCCTTCATAGCCAAATCAGCTGATTTTCTTATGAGTTCCAAATGATTTATTAGCTCTTTATTATTGCTATCCAATTTTTTAGTTATGGCTGCAATTCCACATACAATGCTAAACAATCTCTGGGATACGCTGTCGTGAATTTCGTTGGCGATACGATTCTGCTCTTCTATTATTAGTAGCTGTTCCTCCAACTTTTTAAAATGCTGTCCTTCCAATATTGCCCCTAGAAGATTAGACAAAAAGGATAACTGCTTTAAATAAAGTTTGTTAGGACGCCTACCTATGTTACCGTCTTCAGCCTGTATCCCTATTAAACCATAGTTTCTTGATGAGGATTTTATATTTACAACTAAAAACTTTGATCCACCAATGATAAACTCTATAAGTTTATCTAGGTTTCTAATACTTAGCCACTGATTTAAAAGGTATGTGTCCAGCCTATCATCCACAGGAAAATCTCTATTACTATGTATCCAAATTCTACTACTTTGCTCATTTTCTGAAATAGTCCAAACAAAGGCTAATCTAGATTTGGTAAGCATTGATGCATAATAGGCAAAGGTGTTACATATGCTGTCCCAATTATCTCCCAAATGAAAGGCTTCCACTATCTGATAGAGTGATATTAAATGGTCTATGGACTCCTTGTACATCCTATTGCTTTTTCGTAAACTTTTGTTCATAGATTCAAGTTTTTGTCCCTGCTTTTTTAACAGCACAGTCTGTTGGTTTAATCTATTTGTTAGACGGGATAGCATCTGCACTATCAAAGTAATTAGTACAAATACAAGTATGAAGTAACCATTATTTAGAATTAGTTCAGATATGCTTATAAAGTCTCCAAAGGAAGCATAGGAAATCATGGAAGCAAATATAAGATAAAACAAAAGATTTATCCAACAAAAATACAAGGACAAAAAGCTTGCAGCCACTAACACTGGATTTAAAGCATACCATATAAAGGGACTTTCTATGCCGCCAGTAGGTATTAGTAGTAGAGTAATACCAATAGTTTCAATTAGAATAACTATCTCTAATGTACTATGGTTATTGCTAAACTTAATATATAAATCAGTTAATATCTTTGCAGTTGCAAATAAGGTGACTATTACTCCTACTTTAATGATCATAGGTGCATTAGGCTGAGTAAAAAGGTAGTATAAACTAGTAAAAAACCAGGATATGTAACGGTATAAATACAATATATCCTTAGTATTTATTCCTTCCTCTTTACAATAAAATTTATTTTTTATACCTTTTATATAAGAAATCAATCTATTGAACATAGAAAGGATCACTTCCAATAGCTACCGTATTTTTATGATTTACTGCCACGGTTTCGAGCATGTAGCAATATAAGGCAGATACTCCTATCAATGAACCAATAGCCAACCTTTTAAGGTTCATATTATCACCTTTCTGATGAAATAAATATTTCTAATACTCCTTTTTGATGTGCTATAAATTGTCCATCTTTACATTATTATTCCATTAAATAGGGTTTTTATGCCAAAAAACAGATGCCACAAATTAATATTGTGGCAGCCGGACGGTCATAACATACATGTTTTAGACTCCTGACTTTGCGTCCTACCCTTTCGGATAGTTTGCCCATATCACAAATAACATCAACTATATAATTATTATATTGTTAAACTAATTTTACATTCAATTTTCTATTCCTTTATTTCCTAAAATATTTCCAAAAGAATCCCTTTACTAAATTCCATTGAATTCTACACAATTTTTCATATAAAAAAAGGAATGGAGATTCTCCATTCCTCTAGAAATACTATATCTTGTACTAGATTCTAGCAACGCCTGATTCTTTAGCTGCCTTTGCTACAGCTTTTGCTACAGTTTTAGCCACTCTCTCATCAAAAGCCGCGGGAATTATATACTCCTCGTTTAGCTCCTCAGGGCTAATGAGAGATGCAATTGCCTCAGCTGCTGCTATTTTCATTTCATCGTTTATATCACTGGCTCTAACATCCAAGGCCCCTCTAAAGACACCAGGAAAAGCCAATACATTGTTTATCTGATTTGCAAAATCTGATCTGCCTGTACCTACCACCCTTGCTCCTGCCTCTTTTGCTAGGTCTGGCATTATCTCGGGAACAGGGTTTGCCATGGCAAATACAATGGGATCCTTTGCCATAGTTTTTACCATGTCTGGAGTCAGCACATTCCCTGCCGAAACACCAATAAACACATCCGCTCCTACTATTGCATCCTTTAATGTACCTTTTTGCTTTTCTAGATTGGTTATCTTAGCTATTGCTGCTTTCTCAGTGTCTAGGCCTTCCATTCCTTCATAGATTATGCCATTTATATCACAAGCTATGACATTTTTTAGTCCAGTACTCATTAGCAGCCTTATGATAGCTATTCCTGCAGCTCCTAATCCATTTACCACAACCTTTATATCTTTCATATCCTTGCCTACAATCTTAAGAGCATTGATCATAGCTGCCAGCACTACGATAGCTGTGCCATGCTGATCGTCATGGAAGATAGGTATATCACACTCTTCCTTTAGCCTTCTCTCTATTTCAAAACATCTGGGTGCAGCTATATCCTCTAAGTTTATACCTCCAAAACTTCCAGATATAAGCTTTATGGTGTTGACTATTTCATCAACATCCTTTGACTTTATGCATAGAGGAAAAGCGTCTACGTCAGCAAAGGCCTTAAATAGTACACACTTACCTTCCATAACTGGCATTCCCGCCTCAGGACCTATGTCTCCTAAGCCTAACACGGCGGATCCGTCGGTAATTACAGCTACAGTATTCCATCTTCTAGTGTATTCGTAGGATAGATTGACATCATCTTTTATTACCAAACAAGGTTCTGCTACCCCTGGGGTATAGGCCAAGGAAAGATCTCTGCTGTCTTTTACCTCTACTCTACTTATTACCTCAATTTTCCCTCTCCATTTACGGTGCAGTTCCAGGGCTTCCTTTTTTATATCCATGATACTTCCCCCTCATTCGCCTTAATTAAAAGTCGTATCCTTCTAATCCTAGCTCATCTCTCACAGCAATAATTTCATTTAATGTTTGAGAATTTACGGGCACTCCTTTATCCTTTCTATAAAGCCAGGTTTCATATTCCTTCTCGCCTGCTGTATATATTCTGTCTTGACCCTTGGCCTTTTTAGAATTTCGTAGTTCTCTCAAGATATCTCCTGTAGTCTTTTTAAATTCATCAAGCTCTGTAAATGCAGATACGTCAATGGCTATGAAGAAGTGTCCTAGGCAGTAAGGAACCTTTTTGCCATCTCTAAAACCGGTTAGCATTTTAAGGTAGCTTCCTCCCTGTAGTGCAGCTGATAGTATCTCTACCACCGTTGCATAGCCATAACCTTTATAGCCACCCAATTCTTCACCAGCTCCACCAAGGGGTGTTAATGCAGCAGTTCCTTTTACCAAATCTTCCAGAACCTTATCAGGATCAGTTTGATATTCTCCATTTTCGTCTATAACCCAGCCTTCGGGCATCTTTTTTCCTAGCTTTGCATAAACTTCGATTTTACCCCTTTGGGTAATGGATGTGGCGCAGTCCAGTAAAAAGGGAAAGTCTTCATCAGTAGGCATACCAAAAGTCAAAGGATTGGTACCCAGCATATTCTCAACACCAAAAGTTGGGGCTATGGAAGGACGGGCGTTGGTTCCAGTAATTCCAATCATTCCTGCCTTAACGGCCATATCGGCATAATAGCCTGCAGCACCATAATGGGTAGAGTTCCTTACAGCTACCATACCCATTCCATACTTCTTGGCTTTTTCTATAGCCATCTCCATTGATCTTCTACCTATTACCATTCCCATACCATGGTGTCCGTCTACAACAGCAGTGGTGGGACTTTCTCTAACTATTTCAAAATTTGTCTTAGGGAATTGAATGCCGTCTTTAATCCTATCATAATATATGGGCTTTAGCCTATTGCTACCATGAGAGTCTATTCCCCGCTTATCTGCCCAGATAAGTACGTCAGCACATGTTTTTGCATCTTCTTCAGGAACTCCTATTCCTTTAAAAACGTCAATCATAAATTTTTCCATAGTGTCAAAGTCGATCCATTTGATATTTTCTTGCATAATCTACCACCCTTTTTATAATTTTTTATTATTCCTTCAGATAATTTTACTCGTTGTACTATTTTTTCGCTTTTAACGGCTATCAAAATAGCACAATGAGTTATTACATCAAAGACATTGATGGGAAATAAAAAAGTCGTGCAAAATAAAAGCTTATACAGCCCTATTTTTACACGACTCTCAATCTCCATACAAAAAAACTATATTCAATTACACAAAATACAAGGCAATCTGCCAAGTTATTCTAACTAAATTTATTTTATCATAAAGTCTACTTAAATACAATATAGTTTCCTTAATAAGATAGTGTCAAGTTGTTGTAGGATAATTAAAGTTAAAGGTATCCCCTATCCTTTTGATACAAAACCAGCTATATAGCATACCCGCTCTGTTGTATGCCTTT
>Ga0209537_1001812_pt1 | contig 23085 bp, 20 predicted proteins | sample BioPla4DNA1_FD_187698 | JGI IMG/M metagenome (GOLD analysis project Ga0209537, IMG submission 187698) | Biogas fermentation microbial communities from Germany - Plant 4 DNA1 (SPAdes) (version 2) | ecosystem: Engineered > Bioreactor > Anaerobic > Digestate | place: Bielefeld, North... | reverse complement strand
TCTATCTGCTGTCACAAATAGTAATGGTGGTTTTGAAGTTTCTTTGAGATATATAATCAAAAATAAAGCAAATATTAGTTATCATTAAAAAGTATTTTTTGGTAATGAATTTATTGAATTATGATAACATCATTAAAAATTATTTGATATTTTTATCTCAAAATAAAACTAAAATAATTTTTAAATAAACTCAATATTTACTTCTTTTAGTAATTTTTCTTCTAGTTGTCGAGCTATACGTCTAACAACAGTTCTTCTAATTTCTAAGTCTACAGGAAGATGAGGATCTTGGTGAGCTTCATTAACTTTAGTTCCTACAAGAAAATAAATTTCATCACTATCAATTAATAATTGTAAGAGTTTGCCGGCAGGCCCACTGGGGATATTGAAAGGAGGATTTTGGTGAAATAATATATCCGAGACCTTACTGAGTGTAAGAATTCCCTCTGTAATAAAATTAGCTCCATCCATATAAGATATTGGTGGTAATTCTGGATCCTCAAATTCAAAAGTATCAATAATTTTTTTATTAAGTTCTCTACTAATAATATCGGCAGTGGTAGCTCCACAAATGACTTTATCACCATTAAAATCATTAAAATATTGAGCCATTTTTTTATCGTCTTTTTCATTAAAAGGTGGTCCTGTAACTACTAGGACCTTACGAGGTTTTCTAAAATAGATAACTCCACAAGTCATATCATCTTTGGGTTGATAGTCATCCAGTTTATTAGCCATATTTACTATTCTTTGAGCTAGTTTCTGAGCAGAAATAATTGGTTCAGTTTCTAGAGTTTTAGAGATAAAACTAACCACCCTTTCTCTTTCCCAGCCAAAAGGGTATTTATCACTACCCATGCCAGCTTGAGTAATACCATCAGTAATTAAAATAAGTCTATCCTGTAATTGTGGATAAAATGTAGCATGTTTAATTTCTCTTTTATTATTTTGATTATTAACTTCGCTAACTAAAAGGCAATCATGAGTAATAGTGAGCTCATTATTATTACGGAAGATGATAGTTTCTGGATTGTCATGTTCTAGGATTTTGACAGTAGAATCAGGTAAAATATCACAAATAGTGAAAGTAGCATAGCTAATTTTCCTTTCACTACAAACTGGCAAAGTATTCAAAATAATTTCTGCAATACGATATTCCTCTTTATGTTCATAAGTAAAATTGAGAGCCATTGTGGCAGTGAGGGCTGAGAGTACATTGGCTTTTACACCATGTCCCATACCATCAGACAAGACAATTATATAGCGATTTTCTTCCTTAAATTTCTTATAAAGAAAAGTATCACCACAAATTAAAGATTCATTGTGATTTCTAAAAGAAAAACCAATTTCTATAAAAATATTATCTTTAGTAATATCACTTTTCATAAATTTGGATAACTTTATTCAAAATACGTTCTACATCACTAGCACCTTCACCTAGTGAAAAAGCTATTTGCTGAACCATATCTAATTCTTTTTGAATAGCTTTTTTGATTTCATCTACTATTTCTGCTTTATTAACTTCAGGAGTGCTAATATCTTTAATAAGCATAATAGCTAGTGATCGGTACTTAATAGGATATACACTTACATTAAACCATTTATCATTTATCAAAATATCTTTTTGAGTTTCTCCCTTTTGATGAGTGAGAGCATACTCTATCATATTAACTAATGAGATATCTAGTAATTTTTCAATCTGCGAACCTCTGAGACCTGGTATTATTTCATTAATTTCAATAGCTTCTTCACCTAAAATTTTAACAAAAAATTCATTAGAATATTCAACTTTATTTTCTCCATTAACAACTAATATACCTGCAGGGATTTTATGTAAAAGTTCTTTTATATTTTCAATGATCAGAGCGTGCAATTGTAACTCTTCCTTAATTTTTTTATTTTTTTCTTCTTCATCAACAATTTTAGCATTTAATTTTTCTAATTGTACATTTAATTTTTTAATTAGTTTAATTTTATTAGCAATATTGTAATAAATGCACATTTCAGAATTAGCAATTCCTTGGGCAATAGAAGAGGCAAATTCTTCACATGAATCGAAACCACAATTTTTACAAGATTTTGAAGTAGGAGTAATTTGTAGATAATTCAAGATATCGTCTATTTGCTTGCGAGGTATTTGTGGAAGCTTAATTTCCATATTTTTAAATGTAACTGGCAAAGATTCATTCAAATAATGATTAATATTTTCTTGCCAAGATTTATCATTTAGATCATTTAAACGTTTTTGAGAGTATTGTAAAACTTGGTATTTTTTCATTATATAATTGCCAGATAGAGTAATAGCTGGCCCCATGATACATCCATTACAATAATAAATATTAAAATGTTTTTTAATAATTTCTATATAATTTAAAAAATCCGTAATAGCATCTTTGAAAAGATTTTCGCCACTACTAGAAATCACATTAGCATTTAGAATATTTTGCTCTTGATTAGTAGCTATTAAAATACCATCCTCAATAGCGAAATAATTACCCCACTTACCTTCTACAAAATCAAATGAAGAGAACTCTTGTTCAATTTCGGTAATTTCAAATCTTTCAAATAATTTTCTAAGCTCCTCGAAAGTTAAAACTTCATCACTTTTATCAAACTCTGAAAGATCTTTATAAGCAATACATGGTCCTATATAGACAGTTTTAATCGGTTCATTTATAATTTTTTTTGTTAAAAAAGATGCCATTTCTGGTAAAATAGGTAGCGGCAAAAGATTATTAAGTGCTTTGGTAGCATATTTTTGTACATAATTTTGGATAATAGGACATAAAGTAAAAAGATAATATTTTCCTTTATTTTCGTCTAAAAATTTTTTATAATTATTTGCTAATAAATCAGCAGCAAAAGCACCATCAATAACATAATGAAAACCACTCTGACGAATCATTGAAATAAATTTTTTATAATCATTTACGTCAATAAATTCACCTGAAATAGCTGGATCTAATATAGCGACTAATTTTTGTTTATCATTAATCCAAGAAATCACTGTTTCGATAGAATCTCTATAGAGAATAGCATTTTGGGGGCAATGCGAATAACAAGAGCCACAGTTGATGCATCTATCCTCAATCAATTCAACATGAGTTTCTTGTGCAGAACTACGAAGAGCATGCACAGGACAAACCTTAATGCAAGAATAGCACATATTACATTTAGAATAATCAATCTGAATTTGAGTTTTCATGAATATTAAAATAATTTAAAATAATTGAACTAATATTTTCGGGAGTTACATGATTATAAATGGTATCGCCTATTTGTAAATTAGGTCCCTCAGCACATTTATCGAAACATCGTTTCCCTCTGAAATCTATAAAAGACTGAAGCTGATACTGCTCAATGAGATTATTAATAATATCTACAAGATTCCTAGAACCTTTACTAAAACATGAACTACCCATGCAGATATAAATAGGAGTTTTGAGATTGTCTTCAGGCATCGAAAAAATATTTTTTCAAATTTACAAAATTAATTAATAAATGATATTAATATCATTTATTAATTTAAACTTAATAAAAATAGAGCTTCGCTAATATTATTTTTATTATCAATCTGTTTTCCAATATATTTAATTAACACGCAGTCATTTTTTTATCTTTCTATTTCCTATATTTTGCATTTTTTATTATAAATTTAAAAAAATTAAGTATTTTTGCCATTACGATTTTAAAAAATACAAAATGATATGAGAAAATTATTTGTGTTATTCATTGCAGTAGCAATATCGGTAATATCGCTAACTGCTCAAGTAGAAACAGAACCTAAAAAAGAAGGATTTCAATTTACAATTGTTAAAGAAAATCCTGCTACTTCTGTAAAAGATCAGTATAAATCTGGCACTTGTTGGGCTTTTTCTACACTAAGTTTTTTAGAAAGTGAATTATTGCGTACTGGCAAAGGAAATTTTGATTTATCTGAGGCATTTATTGTTAGAAATGCTTATATAGAAAAAGCTATCAGGTATGTGCGTTTTCAAGGCAAAACTAATTTCGGTGCTGGTGGTGGTTTTAGAGACATTTCATATATTATTAAAAAATATGGTATTGTCCCTGAGTCGGTTTATACAGGATTAAATTATGGTACAGATAAGCATGTACATGCTGAGCTAGATGCGGTACTCACAGCTTATCTAAATGAAATTATTAAAAATCCTAATAAAGAGTTATCAACTGCTTGGCTTAATGGTTATATAGGCATCCTAGATGCATATTTAGGGAAAGTTCCAGAAAAATTCACTTATGATGGGAAAGAATATACTCCTATTACTTTTGCTCAGTTTCTTGGATTAAATATGGATGATTATGTAGAAATAACTTCTTTTAATCATCATCCTTTTTATGAGCAGTTTGTGCTAGAAATACCTGATAATTGGCTTCATGAAAAAGTTTATAATGTTCCATTAAATGATATGATGCAAATCATTGATTATGCTATTAATAATGGATATACTGTGGCCTGGGGTAGTGATGTTTCAGAAAAAGGCTTTAAATGGTCTAAAGGTATTGCTGTAGTTCCCGATGAAACACTTCCTGATCTCACTGGTACTGAAAAAGAACGTTGGGAAAAGCTCACAGAAGCAGAGAAGCAAAAGCAAATCTATTCTCTTGATGCACCAGTTAAAGAAAAAGTAATAACTCAAGAACTAAGACAAATAGCTTTTGATAATTATTCTACTACTGATGATCATGGTATGCATATTACTGGAATTGCTAAAGATCAAAATGGAAATATTTATTATAAAGTTAAAAATAGTTGGAATGTTACAGGACCATATGATGGATATTTCTTTGCTTCTAAACCTTTTGTAGAGTATAAAACTACAGGTATAATGGTAAACGTAAATAGTATTCCTAAAGATATTAGAAAAAAATTAGGATTATAAAATTGATGAATTTTTAAGGTGTCATTTTTATAAAATATTTTTATAAAGGTGGCACCTTATTATTTTTATTATTATTTCAACTATACATTGGAATGTCGAATGTAAAGAGTACATCAGGAGAAAAAACTTTTATAAAGTCTTTATTTCAATTTTCTATTGGTCAATGGATAGCTGCTATTATTAGTTTCATTACTACTCCTATAATTACGTGGCTTATAATACCTGATGAATTTGGTAAAGCTGCAATGTTTACTCTTGCATTTAATTTGATATTAAATATCGTTTTACTTGGTGCTGATCAAAGTTTCGTAAGATTCTTTTATGAACGTTCAGAAAGTAAACGTAGTAGTTTACTCTGGGAGTCATTGCTACCTAGTCTAAGTATAGGTATTTTGACTTTTATAATTATTGGAATTTTTTGGCAAGAATTGTCTATATTACTCTTTGGTGATTCCACCCATTTTATTCCAATATTATTATTAGATATTACAGTTTTTGTTGCTCTAATTGAAAGATATGCTCTTTTATTAGTTAGAATGAAGCAAAGAGGCAAAGTTTATTCTATTATAAGAATTATTAATAGTTTAGCCAATGCTGTTTTTACAATTTTATATGCATTATTAATAGATAAAACTTTCTATGCTGTCATTATTGGTTTATTCTTTTCGCATGTATGTTCTGCTATTGTTGCTATTATTTATGAGAAAGAAATTTGGCGTACCAAAACACATATTGATAAGAAAAATATTAAAGCTATAATTAAATATGGCTTGCCTTTTGTCCCTACTTTTATAGTTATTTGGATTTTCCAATCAATAGATAGGATAGCTATTAGAAATTATTGCGATTTCGCAGAAGTAGGAATATATACGGCAGCTTTTAAAATTGTAGCCGTTATGAGCTTGATTCAGAGTAGTTTTACGACTTATTGGGTACCTGTATCTTATGAAAGTTATGAAAAAAATCCTAATAATACTGGTATTTTTGAGAAAGTTTCTTTATTTGTTTCTGCTATTATGTTTATAAGTGGCATTGTAATAGTGATTTTCAAAGATTTGATTTTTCTTATGTTAGAAAGTTCATATAGATCTGCTGCCGGGTTAACATCTTTTCTTTTATTAATGCCTATTTTAGAAACTGTATCTTATGTTACTACTGTGGGAATTAACTTTAAAAAGAAAACATATTTATATATTATTAGAGCTACTATTGCTGCTATTATCAATGTAGTGGGCAATATATTTTTAGTTCCTAAATATGGTGCTGAGGGCGCGGCATTATCTACAGCTATTTCTTATGTGGTTTACTTCTTTATGGGTACATATTTTTCTCAAAAATTATATCCAGTTAATTATCATCTTGGTAAATTTTATATTTCTACATTTGTCTTTCTAGTAGTTTCTTTTATTAATACATTCATACCAATAATTTATTTGCAGGTTATAAGCGCTGTCGTTGGCTTTGTGATTATTTGTTATCTTTATAAAGACCAGATTTTTTATTTGTTAAATATCACAAAAGAGGGTGTTGATACACTTAGAAAAACAAAATAATGACAAAATATTTTAATTGATATAATTTAATTAGTCGACCCTTAAAAAATCAATTTGAATATTTTATTTGAAAAAAAATAAAGAATAATTGATAATATGGTTTTTGAAAAGATAAAAATAGCCTCTCCCAAATTTGCAAGTTTTAAGGTGAAAAAATACAAAAATTTGCATTATTTTGAGTAATGAATTACCTATAAGTTATTAACAAACAAATGCTTATTGTGTTTTTAAGAGTCGATTAATTAATTTTTTTATTTGAATAGGAAATTGTGATGAGGGGAAGAGAAAATTAAAAATTATGTTAGGTTTTCTATTGGTTTATTTCTAAGCTCAATGTATTCGTACCATGCACGCCTATCCGACGCCGCCAAATTTAACATCCTCCCTACATCCTCTATTAATTTATTCAATAAATACTTGTGCTTCACTATATACCACATTATATAACTCTGTAAATACTTCGTAGCTACCCCTCTAAACTGCTTATCTATCCACTTCGCAAACCTTACTGTATGCTGTCTAACCGTATTTATGTTGTATGTGTCATTCTGATCTTTCACTAGTTCTCGTCTTACAGCTTTACTTTTTAAGTTCTTTGATCTAAATTTCTTAAATTCTTTCCTATCTTCTCCACATATCGTGCTACTTGTAGATACTTTATTCCTTAATATCTTTTCTATTTTCACCTTCTTTATTTTATCAAAACAAATTAAATTGAATAACATATTGCCACTTCTGTCTTTCATCGCCAGCACTGCTACATTATGCTGTTTTTTCTCCTGAGCTATCAAATATTCTTCTTTGCTTTTATATCTTCTACCTTTTTCTGAATATTTCATCAGCAACTCTTCGAGTTCCATTATCCCAAAAAAGTTAACATTATCATCGAAGCTCCTCAATGCTGTCAATATTCTATGTCTCCATTCGAAACTTGTCGTTAGATCTATTCCTATTTCTTTAGCACATTGGCGTAAACTTTTCCCTTCTAGCATGCATAGAATATAGTCCAGCATTAATTCTTTTTTATGTAGATTGTAAACAAAGGTACCGGTAGTTACTCGGAAGTTTTTGCCACATTCTTTGCATTGATAGAGCTGCTGACCTTGTTGATGACCATTTTTTATAATGTTTATACTCTCACATTTGGGACATTGTGGCGATACACTTTGTGCCTTGAGACCTTGGTAGTCTACTACATCTGCATTTTTTTGTTTTAACAGGTAAAAGAGACCATCGAGGAATGCTAAATGCTCTTGTTTACCCATTGATAAATGTTCTACTAGGTTATCAACTAATTGTTTCATAATTAATTATTTTTTACAAAATTAATTAAAATTTTGAAATTTAATCAAATATATTTCCAAACAATAAAAATAAAATTTCCTATCCCTTTCTAACCCTCTATTTATTAAGATTATCCCATCTGAAACCTACTAATTTACTGGTCTTTAATGGATAACTCTCTAATGCATCTAAATACATTCTTACAGCTATTGGCTCGAGGCCTTCTAATGGTGATGCCATTAAATCAAAATCTATCGTCGATAAAATACTATTTATGAGAACATTTCGCATTTCTTTAGATGATATTTTTTGATACTCAAATTGTATCGGAATATTTTGTATTTCTGGTCTACCTTCTACATAGAAATGGTTATCTTTGTTTACATATATTCTCCCAATTAGATATCCTATATCATCATATCTATTATATTTAAAAGAATCTGCTAAAAAATTAAAAATATTTATTATGCCTACGAAGGTATTTTCTTTATTTTCTTTTGCATAGTTGTTTTTTAATGCTGGATGATATGGCGGAAGCATAAATGCATTTGTATGCATGAAAAATGCCAATATATCTCCAGCAAATTTAATTTCAAATTCGAATTCTGTATGTTCAATGATTTCTAATGGTACAACTCTTTTTTTATTTAGCATATTATTCCTTAATTCTTTCAGTAGATACATAGATTCTTGTTTTAATAAATCAAATGCACTTTTAGTATTATAGTAAACATCTTGTTTTAGATTAGCTTTTTTCTCTAAATAATTTGCTAAATTTTTTAATGTTTTTGCTTTAGGATTTCTGTCCATAATATTTTTACAAATATGATTTTAAAGGTATTATCAATGAAAAATTATTTGGCCCGTAGGCTAGGTGCGAGATATTGTATGAATAAATAAATGAAAATCGATTAGTGTATAGTCCTACTCCAAATGAGAAACCTACTAAGCCTTTGCGACTATCTATTTGCATTTCTTGTCTTGTTTGATAATTGTAGCCCATCATTAGACTTAAAAATTTCATTGGAATTATTTCTATACCAAATGCGAAATGTCTCATTATCTCATCTATGGTTTTATCGAATTTTTTGGGTTCAATATATTGATTTGTGAATGGGTCTAATTGTAATGAAGTACTATCTGTATATCTTAAATTCCAATCATGTAAATCGTGCAAATACAGGTGAAATCTAAATGGTGCATTTAAAAATCTTTTAGACATTGCTAATGCTAGATTAAATGGCATAGAACTATTTTTTTTATCTCCAAAATTTTGTGTTATTTCATGACCTATATTCCTTGCAAATAGTGATAGACTGAGTTTTTGTGTTGTATCATAATAATTTAAAGCTATATCCGATGCTAATGCTACAGCATATTTATCTGCTTGCATATATGCTCCTTTAATGTTGATTCCAATGTTTATTTTTTCAAATAATTTTTTTCCATAGCCTACACTAAAGACAAAATTGTTTACAAAAAAATCATTCGTTGCTTCGCCTGTCCAATCATATCCTTTAAATTTACCATAATTTACATACTTTATGGTAAAGTTTAAAGTTCCAAAATTTGTAAAATATGGATTAAAATTTAATACAAATTGAGAAATGTCTGCTGCATATCTATCATAATTAATGCCAATACTATATGCATCACTATCGTTTATATATCCTGGATTGTGATAATAAGACATGACATCTGGCTCGTAAACAGAATACAATATATTACCTAATGCATTACTTCTAGCATTATTGCTAAAATCTAAAAAACCATATGTGCTTTGTGTGAAACTCAAAATAGGGATTAGCAGGTTAAGCACTATTACTATTCTCTTATTTATTTGCATTTTTATTTTATAATAAAATTTTTGTTAAAGTTATAACATTTTTTTAATATATGATTTTATTTTTTTGATTTGTTTTATGAAATAATAAAATATATATATTTTTGCTTATTAACTTTTGTTTATGATAGAAAAGAAAAAAAACAGAAATCAGCTTAGAATACTTTTATTTGTTTTTATTTTAATCATATTAGCCGCTATATTTACACCATTTATTGCACCAGATAAATCTTATTTTGCTAATCAGCAGCATCCAGAGCTAGCATATTTGCCAATGGGTTCAGAGATAATGTTTTTGATAAAAGATTCAGAAGATAAGATTCCTTTTTATAGAAAATTGATTTGGGGTTATCAGCCTAATAGTGAAATGGTTAGCATAGATTTTTATCAAATTAAAGATGAAAATATAATAATAAGAACATATAAAGAAGGTGAGATAAAATCTATACCATGGGATTCGAATAATATTAAAATAAAAAAAATAAAATTTTGGTTTGGTACTGATAGAATGGGGCGAGATGTTTTAAGTCGTATTTTATGGGGTGCTCGTATTAGTTTATTAGTTGGATTGATATCTACATTATTTTCTATTATCCTAGGAGTATTTATGGGGATTTTAGGAGGATTTTATGGTGGATGGATAGATAAAGTTGTTATGTTTTTTGTAACAGTTTTATGGTCCATACCGAGTATTTTAATTGCTATGGCAATGTCTTTTGCTTTAGGTAAAGGATTTACACCTGTATTTTTAGCAATTGGTTTTACTCTGTGGATGGATGTGGCTAGAATCGTCAGAGGTCAAGTATTATCTATTAAACAAGAAGATTACATAAGTGGTTTAAAAGCACTAGGTTTTTCTAATAGATACATTCTTGTTCATAGTATATTACCTTCTCTTGGCGGCATTATAACTATTTTAGCTGCTTCTAATTTGTCTACAGCTTTATTATTAGAATCAGGTTTAAGTTTTTTGGGGATTGGTATTCAACCACCGATGGTATCTTGGGGAGCTATGATACAAGAGTATTTTGGTCATTTGCTTTTGCCTACTTTTTATTTAGCATTAATACCAGGTATATGCCTTACATTAATTATCTTATTGACAATGCTACTAGGTAATACACTTAGAGATATTTTAGATGTTAAATCAATTTAGTAATTTTTAAAATGGTTTTATTGAAATAGGTGTTTAGATAATAAAGTCTTTTTGAGCTTTTTATATTAAAAGAATACCTATACAATAATTCGTAAGCTCTTGAAATACCGCATTGGGAAATGATTTGCAATAAAACAAGCAAGCAGGGATGGGCATAAGGGTTTACACTGTTTGAGCAAGCTAAAGCTTGCGAGTTTGTAAACCCCAAGAGGTGATTGCGTAGTTTTATCAAATCATTTCCCCTGCGGAGACTTTTCTTTTGTTACTTTTCTTTGTGTAGTTGACAAAGAAAAGTAAATTAGATAAAAAATTTATTCAAAATTAATTATACTCTTAAGAAATATAGCTATAATTAATACATTCACCGTGATAATTTAGTTATTAATTAAAGGTCTAATTCAATAGTAATTTTTCAAATTGTTTTGATAAAAAAAGGGGCTTCAGCCCCTTTTTTATTAATTATTAATATTGTTTATTTTATTGAATATTTATAGTTTTACGAAGTTTTAGTCCATTGTCTAATGAAGTTTCTATGATATATAAGCCAGGAATAATATTTTCTATATTCAATTGTATTTTATTTTGATTTTGGAAATTTTGATTTAGTACATTTTGTCCTAATGAATTAAAAATTTTAACATTATTAATGTTTTCAGGAGTCTCCACTACGATAATATCTGTAGCAGGATTAGGATAGATAGATAAATTATTATTTGCTAGATCATTAATGTTGTTACCAGATTGATATGTAATCTTAAATCCATCATCTCTCAGAGATGCGTTAGAAGTAAATTCGATATATACACTTGGAGAAGATATATAATATGTAGCTGGAGAAGGTAATGTATGACCTGTCAGAGCAGCTATTACATTACCAGAACTAGATGTCCCTTCATATATAATTACATAATCTATTTCTTCTTCTAAAGCTAAATATTCAACAGTTAAAACAATTGATGCAGGTTGAGAAGTAGGGCTGATTATCCAACCACAATTAGAATTATTTCCATATCTAGCACTTCCACTACCGTCTTCTATTGTGCCGCTTTCAGCTGTTAAAGTTGTTAAACTTTCACAATATACTTGGTCATCATCAGCTGGTTCTACACCTTTTATTATGTCTTGTCCATTAGAAAAATCATTGCCAGGAGAAGGAGTTAAGCTGTTTAGATAGAAATATCCGTTATAATGGCCACTCCATCCCCAATTAAAATGAAAATGTGTAGGCCCATCATAGCCATCACATACGAAAGCATGACCAGCTTCACCAGGTAAACCACCACCAGAATAATATACAGGTCTTCTAGCATCTATTTCAGTTTTCAGAATCATTCCCCAGCTGATATCTTCCATACCCGCTCTAGAAACATATTCTACGTATGATGGATATTTAAAATAATTTTTAAAAGATAGAGCTGCAGCTGACGACTGAGCTCCACTACCGTCAGGGCCATAACCCATAGATACAGAAACACCAGCATGATAGAGAAGTTTAGCTACTTCCATGCTATCTGTAGACGCAGTGAGTTGATCTGGCATAGCATCATAATTATACGTTTCTTCATCGAGCTCAACAGATAATGGACCATAAGCAGATGTATAGGAAGGTGTACCAGTGCCAGATGTGGGATAAGCATGATATTTCATAATCTGCCCCATAGCTGTTGCTACACAACCAGCCCATACGTGATTACAAGGCCCATTAGGATCTGTAGGACATAATGCATTATAGTAACACCCTTGATCCCATTTTGTTGTTAATAATGGTGAAACTATTGCTACATTTTTACCATCGGGATGTCCAAATTTTTCTAAATTATCCCATGCTTCTCTGAATCTATCAGTAGATGTAGGATCAGCAATGGCTATCTCAGCTTGTTCACTTAATCCACCTAAAAACCATTGTACTGGTGGAATTATATTATTAGCATCAAATCCGCTTTCTGTGGAATATCCTAATATTGGATATAGTTGTTTATATGCACTTATTATTATAAAAGAATTATTTTGCTCATTTGTAAAAATATAATAATAAGGTGTTTGTTGTGCTAATATTATTGACTCTTGCATGTACTTACTTGTCCGCTCAAATTTTTTAGCTAAAGACATAGCATCATTTAACTCTATTTTTTGAGAAAATAAGAAACTAATATTGATAATTACAATCAATGATATTAAAAGAATTCTTTTCATATTTTTTAATTATTTAAATTATGTAATGCAAATTTAAATAAAAAATTTTACTTAAAAATAATTTTAATTTGTTATTTCTATAGAACTAATCAGTGTTTTATGAATTTATATAGATTTAATTGTTTTAATTGTCTAAAATTTAATAACGATTTTTTATCAAGTAATAAAATTAAAAATTTATCGTAAATTTGTACACCATAATTAATTTTAAAAATGAAAAAAGAATATTTAAGATTAGAATATATATTTTTTGATAATTTAGGAGATTTAGATGAAAAAGATCAAGAATTGGTAAATAATGCTATAGAAGCTTCGAGTCGTGCATATGCCCCGTACAGTAATTTTCATGTAGGAGTAGCTGTCAGATTATCAAATAATATGATAATACAGGGGAATAATCAGGAAAATATAGCATATCCATCGGGGTTGTGTGCAGAACGTGTTACTTTATTTTATGCTCATAGTGCATATCCAAATGAAGCCATAGAGACGATAGCTATCTATGCTAATAATATTGAAAAAACATATAAAGAAATAATAACTCCCTGTGGCGCTTGTAGACAAGTGATGGCAGAAATTCAAACTGCTCAAAATATGCCTTTACGTATTATTTTACTTAGTCCTTTGATGAAAGGTATTATTTTACCTTCTGTTAATTTATTATTACCTTTTCAATTTGAATTATAAACATAAATAAATTATCATGAAAAACACAAAAATAATTTTATTGTTTATACTAATTTTAATTTCATTATTTTTTGGTTGTAGAAGACAAGCTCCTGATGGGCAAGTAGATATCTCGGGAAGATTTATTGGTGGAGGTGGCAAACCTTTATATTTTTCTATTATACATCCTAAAGACTTAGAACCTTTGGATAGCTGTACTCTAAATGAGGAAGGAAGTTTCAAAATTAGATTACCTATTTCTCAGCCGCAATTTATCAAAGTTTATACTAATGATACAAATTTTATAGTTTTAGCAACTGAACCTAAAGAAAATATTTATATTAGCGGTAATTATGCTCAATTAGATGCTACATACTCTATTTTAGGCTCACCATCAAGTGAGACAATTCACAGATATAGAACTTTTACTCGTGAAAATTTGGCTAAATTGGACAATCTTACTGTTTTTTGGGAAAATCACAAATATGATGATAATAGTTTAGAGTTAAAAGATTCTTTAGATGCTGAGGCTTTAGCAATTTTTAAAGCACAGAGAGACTCTGCATTATCTCTAATAAATAAAAATCCAGAGAATTTTGCTAATGTGTTTATAATTTATCAGTATTTTGTTAATCAACCATTGTTTGATGAAGTAAGGGATTTAGAATTTTATCAGTGGGTATTAGAGAATTTAGAAAAAAAATATTCTAATAATGAGCATATCATTAATCTGAAGATGAGAATAAATAAAGTAAAAGCTCAAATAGCTGAGCGAGATAGCATATTAAGTAGATTAGCTATTGGTAAACCTGCACCAGATTTTGCATTACCTCTTTGGCAGTCAGATTCAGACTTTGTTTTATCTTTAAATATTGGCCAGCCTATATTATTACATTTCTTTGCTGGAGCCTCTCTATCAAGTGTAAAAGATATGCAAAAATTAAAAAATTTTTTACCACAATTAACAAGAAATAATGTAAAAATAGTTACTATTTTTCTAGATTATGATATAGAGACGATGAAAAGAGCTATTGAAGGAGAAAAAATTAATTGGACAATATGCTATGACCTTAGTAGCTTGCGTAGCCCTGTAGCTCAGCTATATGCTGTTGATATTTTACCAATGTATTACTTGCTAGATGACAGTGGAATAATACGCGATAAAGCTCATCTTATTGATAGCATTGATGTATCATCTCTCAATTTAGCTAAATGAAAAAAGATATATTTTATATTCCATATTTATTAAATGATAATAAAAACTTATATTTTATTTCTGATATTCACTTAGGTGTACCTAACGAAGTAGAAAGCAATAAAAGAGAAAAATTACTTGTTAAATTGTTAGAGCAAATAGAACCTCATGCTCAGGCTGTATTTATTTTAGGTGATTTATTTGATTTTTGGTATGAATATAAATATGTTGTCCCTAAATCATTTGTTAGATTATTTGGTCAATTAGCCAAAATGGTTGACACAGGTATAGAAATACATTTTTTTGTAGGTAATCATGATTTGTGGACCTATGGCTATCTAGAAAATGAAATTGGTTTTAAGATTTATAGAAAAATAGCAGGATTTCAAATTAATAATATTAGATTACTCATAGGACATGGAGATGGCATTGGTCCAGATGATTATGGTTATAAAATTATGAAATCTGTTTTTACAAATAGATTTGCTCAAATTTTATTTTCTACCCTACATCCATATTTTGCTTTTAAAATAGCACATAGTTTATCATCTACTAGTAGAGGCAATTATGAAAAATATATTGAAGAATATAAGGGCGATGATAAAGAATTTATTATTAGATTTTTAGCAAGTCTAAATCAAAATAATAAACCAGACCTTGCTATAATGGGGCACAGACATTTAAAAATGGACACAATAATTAATGATATTAGATACATCAACCTTGGCACGTGGCTTACAGAGCCTACTTATGCTGTATTTGACGGTAATGATGTTTTTTTAAAAGATTTTAAATAAATTGGGATTTTTATTTTTTGATAATTTTTGCAAATAAATATTAAAAATTATCAATTAATTTTGCAACAAAATATTAATGTTATGATACCATTGAATACTATTAGAACAGAAACTGAAAGAGTGAAAAATGGACTTGTCAAAAAGCATTTTACTAATGTAGATTTAGTCGACGAAATTATAATGTTAGATAATCAAAGGAGATCATTACAAACCTCTCGTGATGATTTACAAAATAAAATGAATGAACTATCTCGTCAAATTGGAATTTTTATAAAAAATAAAAATTTAGATGAAGCTAATAAAATTAAAGATGAAACAGCTATTATTAAGCTTCAAATTCAAGAAAAAGAAGTTGTTTTAAAGGAAATTGAATCCAAAATAAATAACATTTTAGTATTACTTCCAAATATTCCTCATGAATCTGTACCAGAGGGTAAGACAGCTGATGACAATGTAATAGTTAAAAATGGTGGTGTGATTCCTACGTTTGATTTCCACGCTATGCCACATTGGGAATTAGCCGAAAAATATGATTTAATTGATTTTTCTTTAGGTTCAAAAATTACGGGAGCGGGCTTCCCGATTTATAAGAAATGGGGTGCTAAGCTACAGAGATCATTAATTCAATTTTTTCTCGATAAAGCCTGGGCGAATGGTTATACCGAAATAGAACCTCCACTTTTAGTAAATCAAGATTCTGCTTTTGCTACGGGACAATTGCCTGATAAAGACAGTCAAATGTATTATGTAGATTCAGATCAACTATACTTGATACCTACTGCTGAGGTGCCTGTAACGAATATTTATCGTGATACTATCATTGCTGAGGCTAATTTACCAATCAAAAATGTAGCTTATTCTGCTTGTTTTCGTCGCGAAGCTGGCTCTTATGGCAAAGATGTGAGAGGACTTAATAGATTACATCAGTTTGACAAGGTTGAGATTGTTCAAATAGCTCATCCAGATAATTCTTATGAGGTTTTAGATGAAATGGTTGCTTATGTAGAGTCTTTAGTACAAGCTCTGGAGCTGCCTTATCGAATTGTAAAATTATGTGGCGGAGATATTAGCTTCGCTTCTGCTCTTACATATGATTTCGAAGTTTTCTCTGCTGGTCAGCAAAAATGGCTTGAAGTCAGTTCTGTGTCTAATTTTGAAAATTTCCAAGCTAATAGATTAAAATTGAGAATTAAAACTAATAATGGTAAAACTATTCTGGCTCATACCCTTAATGGTAGTGCTTTAGCACTTCCTAGAATAGTTGCTGCTTTGCTAGAAAATAATCAAACTATTGATGGCATTAAAATACCTGAAGTGCTCGTTCCTTATATGGGTATCGATTTTATTAAATAATAGTATTTTTATTCTATTTTTTACTTGTTAATTTTTTATATGCTTTATCTTCCTTTTATTTTATTATTTTTTTTTAACTTTGTATAAATTATCATTGTAAATGAAATTTAAATTTTTGCTGTGTATTTTTTTATTAATTATTAATACATCATTAGTGCTCTCTCAGAATCCTACAAATGATGAGGCTTTAGCATTAGAATTTTATCAACGTGGTGATTACCAAAATGCTGCTTCTATTTATGAAAAGCTTTATTATAGAAATGCAAATACATATATTTATGATAATTTTTTGAATTCTTTAATTAAAATTAATAAATTTAAAGAAGCTGAAAAGTTAATTTCTACTCAATTAAAAAATAATCCAAGTGCTCGATACTACATAGATTTGTTAGAAGTTTATGATTTACAAAATGATAATAAAAAATTTCAAAAGACTTGGGAAGACATATTAAAGATAGCTACTAATAATGAAGTTTTTTATTTAGATTTGGCTCAAGCTTGTGAATTTAAAAACAAAATAGATTGGTCCATTAAGATATTAGAAGCTGGTGCTAAAGCATTACCTTCGTCTAAGCAAATAAATGAAAATCTTGCAATTAAATATGTGGAAGCTAAAGATTATAAAAATGCTTCTTTGATGATAACTAATTTGATAAAAAATTTACCTGATAATAAAGATTGGCTAATCAAGGTATTTACTTCAGTAATGCAAGTGGATAGAGCTGATGAATTCGCACCTATACTGAAGGATGTTTTATTGAATTTCATTTCTAATAATCCTAAAAGTCAATTATATAATGAATTATTAATTTGGTTTTATAATCAAACAGGAAATTTCGAAGCTGCCATTAATCAAGCTGTAGCTTATGAAAAAAGAACTAATGGACAGGGACAAATATTATTTGAGCTTGGTGACGATTTATTAAATATTGGTAAAAATCAATTTGCAATAAATGCTTTTGAAAAATTAATTACTCAATTTCCTAATTCTCCATATACCTTGAAAGCAAGAGTTTTATTATTAAATGAAAAGATGAAAAATGTATTAGCACATTCTACTATTGATGCTCTTGAGATTAATAATTTGAAGAATGAGATAGAAAAATTCATTTCTGAATATCCAGAATTTCGATATCAGCCAGATTTTATGATTAACTATAGTAAGATACTTTGTTTTTATTTGCATGATTGCAATAAAGGGTTGAATAATTTGCAAGAAATTTTGAAAAAAAATGTCTCTGTCACACCCTTACAGGCGCAAGTGAAATTCGCCATGGTTGATATATATTTGGCTATGGATAATCCTTGGGATGCTATTTTACTGTGTGGGCAAGTAGAAAAAGATTTCAAGGAAGATACGACTGGTTATTATGCTAAATATTATAAAGCATATATTTACTATTTAATGGGTGATATACAATTTGCGAAAGCTCAATTTGATGTACTCAAAGGCTCTACTACTAAATTTGTAGCTAATGATGCTATTAATAAATCAGTATTTATCCAAGAAAATATAGCTTTTGATAGCTCATATGTGCCTTTGCAATATTTCGCAAAAGCTGAATATATGGAGCATATTTTCGATTTTTACAAAGCATTGGATTATTTAGATACTATTTTGGTAACATATAGTTCTCATCCTATAATTGATGATGTTTTATTCAAAAAAGCTCAAATTTATAAAAAATTATCTCAATATGATATTGCTATCGCAGAATTAACTAAAATCATAGATAATTATTATTTTGAAGTCATAGCTGACGATGCTCTATATGATTTAGCAATGATTTATGCAGACGTTTACAAAAACTATGATAAAGCTAAAGAACTGCTGTTGCAGTTAATTACTGATTTTCCTGTAAGTATTTATGTAGATATGGCTAGACTGCAATTAAATAAATTTAAAAATAATAGTTAGCTAAAAGAGAGGATATTAATTAAAATTATGCAAACTCTGTACCCATTTAAGTTTAAACCTCAATTATATCCTAAAATATGGGGTGGAGAAAATTTAGCTCAGTTTTATCATGAAAATACTGACGATCATATTGGTGAAGCATGGTTACTCAGTGCTATTGCTGGCAAAGAAAGTGAAATAATTAATGGTGAGTGGGCAGGTAATAATATCGCAGAAATAATAGAAATTTTTATGGATGAGCTAGTAGGAGAACATGTTTTCGAAAAATATGGTACTAATTTGCCAATATTAATTAAACTTTTAGATACTACAGAATGGTTAAGCATACAAGTGCATCCTAATGATTATTGGGCTAAAAAAATTGAAAATCAAGAGTTTGGTAAAAATGAATTATGGTATTTTTTGAATACTGATAACAATGCACAGATAATTCATGGATTGTATCAAAAAGCTGATCCTAATATTGTAAAAAAATATTTAAATGAGAAAAAAATAGAACAAATATTTCGAAATATTAATGTGTCGCCACATAACTATATATATACTCCTGCTGGCACTGTGCATGCTCTGGGGCATGGATTATTTTTAGCAGAGATACAGCAAAGTAGTGATATTACTTATCGTATTTATGATTGGGATAGACCACAGGATGCAGCTAATCCTCGTCCATTGCATTTAGATAAAGCTCTACAGGTGATAGACTATGATGCACCACTAGAGGACTTAATGTATCAGCCATTTTTTGCTGATAAAACTGTGAATTTATTTAATGGAAAAGATTTTGTAACTAATAGAATAGCCTTATCTGCTGGTAAAGAGATTATAAAAAATGTAGAACTTTTTGATAGTTTTTTTACTTATCTTTTTTTAAATGGCAATGGAGAAATATCTGTAAATGAGCACCAAATTGATTTTATAGCTGGAGATTGCTGTATGATACCTGCTGCGTTCACTGAAATTCAATTGCGTGCTTATAGTGATATACTAGCTCTAGAAATTTATATTCCGTAATATATTTATTCAATTTATTTTTATCAAGCGTACCCCATTATTTTATATGCCAATAATCCAAATATTTCGTGTAAGAGATTGTTTGTCAGTTCTAGTGCTGTAGCATCTGGTAGAAAATAAAAAGAAGGCGAAACAGCTTGATATGAATTAACAGGAGCTACAGGATATGGTAAACAATCCATACCTTGTTTTTCAAAACATTTGTATGCTCGTTTCATATGTAGTGAAGAAGTTATTAAAATAGTTTTATTATATGGGATCTTTAATGAATCTAAAATTTCTTTAGTATAAACAGCATTTTCATAAGTATTATTAGATTTAGCTTCTACTATAAAAATTGAATCTGGATATCCTATTTGCACAAGTGCAGTTTTCAAAAGCTCTGCTTCTAATATATCTCTATGTATCATAGACCCGCTTCCACTGCTAATGAGTATTTTTTTTACTTTACCTTCATTATATAATTTTAAGGCTTTCATTATTCTATCTGGATTATATTTAAAAATAATATTAGAATCTTGAGTACTAGTAACCATCCCACCTCCTAAAACTATTGCAATTTCATACGTGGTATCTAAAATTGTAGTAGTTGGCATTTCCCATAATTGTGTTACATTAGTTACTAGAAATGGATTCGCAAATAAATACAATAAAATTATCGATATACTTAACCATAGTTTTTTCTTTTTTGTAAATAAAGCAATTAATAATAAAGCAAAGATTATAACCAAAGGATTTATAAGAAAATCCAAGATTTTTGATATATAAAAAAATACATTTTTCATTGTTGTATTAAAAAATAATAAAGGATTTTTTACAAAAGTAATAATGTTTTTTAATAATTTTGCTGTAAAATTGATAAATGAAAAAAATATGGTTTTTTATCATTGCTCTGATTGCTATTATCGCTATATATGTAACAACAAATGAAGCGAAGGCTAATAAAAAATTAATTTTATCTACATATAATCTTTCAGAAAGTGAATATAGCAGAATACAAGCAGGAGATATTATATTGAGATTAGGGTATGGTACAGTATCAGAGAGTATATCTAAAATCTTAAATGAAGAATATAAAATTAGCCATTGCGGCATTATAGTTCCTTGTGATAGCTGTAGAAATAATTATAAGGTGATACATAGTGTTTCTTCTTCACTATCACCAATAGATGGAGTACAAGATGATTGCCTAGATATTTTTATTAAAAATAGTCAACCAAATTCTATATTAATTACTAGATACAAAAATTTAGATTCTAATGACATAAATAAATTAATCTCATGGGCGAATTATTATTTGAAACAAGGCATTCCTTTTGATCATAGCTTCGATGTGAATGATTCCAGTTCTTTTTATTGCACAGAATTGCTATTACATATTTTTTCTAATGCTAATATTTATTTGCCAAATAAATATTTAGAAAATAAAAATATGGATAGATTAAAATTCAAATATTTTTGGGATAGCAAATATTTTGAAATTATTACAAATCATCAAACGCAAATATTGTAAACGAATAGTTGAAAAGGGATAGCGAGAAAATAAGTAAAAACGTAATGAAAGTCAAATGGGAGAGTGATAGCAAAAGATATTGACAAAAGAAGGTTATATAGGTATTATTTTAAGGGGGAGTTGTTTTTTACGATTTGAAAAAAGGTAATGGTAATAAAATAACATTTTTGTTAAATATTACGTGATATTTTAATATTTTAACTTTATCAATCTAAAATACCGCTCCCACGCCCATCTGTCGTGCGATGACAAGTTCAATAGTCGTCCAATGTCTGACTCTACATTAGCTTTCAGGTATTTATTCATCACTACAAACCACATAAGGTAGTTCTGTAAATACTTTGTAGCCACTCCTCTGAATCTCATCATCCAAACCAAAAAATTAGTTATTTTTTTCTCTACTATGTTTACGCTATAAACTGCTAATCCTTTTGTTTTAAGTCTTGTTTTACGTCTAACTAATACCTTTTTGCTTGGTGATTCTTTCACTGCTTGCGTAAACTCATCGTTTGGCTTAAAACATATCAAATTTTTCTCTGATACTCTTCGCCTCAACTCTTCTTTTATCTGACTATTATGGACTCTATTTTCTCCAGTGTGTTTAAAAAGCAAATTACCTTCCCTATCTGTCATAACCAACACAGCAACATTGGGATGGACAGTATTCATAGCTTGCTCTTTTTCTTCTAAACTTTTATATTTGCGACCTTTTTCTGAATATTGCATTAATAGCTCATCAACTTCTGTTATTCCAGAGAAGTTAATTCCTCCTTCTATTCCTTGAATTGCAGAAAGAATCTTATGTCTCCATTTGAAGCTTGTTGGTAAACTGATGCCAACTTCTCTAGCACAAGCTCTGAGGCTTTTACCTTCTAACATGCATTTTAGATAATCCAGCATAAGATAATATTTATGTGAGTAATATACAAGTGATTTGGCAGTTTCTCTGAATCTATAGCCACATTTGTTGCATTTATAGACTTGTCTGCCATCACTCACACCTGCTTTAGTTACATATTCACAATCACATCTGGGACAAATGGGAGCAGTTGATAAAATCTTGATTCTTTGATAGTCTAATGCTGTTAATCTATTACTATTGAGGAATTCATAGAGATTATCTAGGAATTCACGCTTCCCTTCTTTGGTCAGAGCCAGCATTTTTTCTATGTTTTCAATTGAATATTCCATAATTTTTATTTTTTACAAAATTAATAAAAATATTTAACATGAAAAGTTAAACATAAATGTTTATTTTGATAGATAAAATTTTTTTAAAATTTTATCTATTTTACCACACTATCCATCCCACGTTTAACCCTCAATCCAAATAATTTAAATATTTTTACTTTAGCAATTCATTAAATCTTGACATTACTTTGTCGATACTAACTCTTCTAGGACGAATTATTTTCTCTATTTCTTTTTCTAATTTAGTCTTTTGTTTTTCGTCTAGTTGCTCATAAATTTTATTAAAAATATTTGAATTAGGCATTTAGACAATAAGAGAAAAAGTAGTAAATTTGCAGAAATAAAAAATAAAAATATGGAGAAGAAATATGAAAGCTTAACGTTATTTGAATTTCAGCAGAGATTTCCAGATGATGAAGCGTGCATGGAATATTTATCACAGCTCAAATGGGGTAAAGGGTATGTATGTTCTAGGTGTGGTAACACTAAATATTGTAAAGGAAAGAAG
>Ga0209537_1001808_pt1 | contig 23113 bp, 21 predicted proteins | sample BioPla4DNA1_FD_187698 | JGI IMG/M metagenome (GOLD analysis project Ga0209537, IMG submission 187698) | Biogas fermentation microbial communities from Germany - Plant 4 DNA1 (SPAdes) (version 2) | ecosystem: Engineered > Bioreactor > Anaerobic > Digestate | place: Bielefeld, North... | reverse complement strand
GGAGGTAGGGCAGGTAAACTGCACTGATATTATGATAAATTTACGTTTAGGTTTAGATGTAGGTTCTACTACTGTTAAACTAGTAGCATTAAATTCGTCTTACAACATAGTACATAGAGTTTATAAGAGACACTATTCGGATGTTAAAAACTGTGTTAAGGACGTTATATTAGATGCTTATAAGAGGTTTAAAAATGAAGTAATAACCATAATGGTAACAGGTTCTGGAGGACTTTCCGTCCATAAGTGGCTTAATATTCCCTTTATCCAAGAGGTAGTGGCATCTACAGCGGGTATTAGAAAGTTTATTCCCCAGACGGATGTTGCTATCGAACTGGGTGGGGAAGATGCAAAGATAACCTATTTTGACGGAAATGTTGAGCAGAGGATGAATAGTATTTGTGCTGGTGGAACTGGTGCCTTCATAGATCAGATGGCATCATTACTTGAAACGGATGCTGAAGGCTTAAATGAATTGGCTAAAGGCTATAAAAATATATACTCTATTGCATCTAGATGTGGAGTATTTGCCAAGACTGATGTACAAGCCCTAATAAACCAAGGGGTGCCTAAGGAGGATATAGCAGCTTCCGTATTCCAATCGGTAGTTAATCAAACTATATCCAATCTAGCCTGTGGCAGGCCCATAAAGGGCAGGGTGGCCTTTTTAGGAGGACCTTTGCACTTCTTATCTGAATTGAGGAAAAGATATATAGAAACTTTGGGGTTAAAAGAAGATGAGGTTATTTTTCCTGATAACTCACAGCTGTTTGTTGCCATAGGGGCAGCAGTAGGTTCAGAAGAGGAAAAACCTATTAGTTTTGAAGAACTAAAGAATAGGGCCTTAGATGATACAGTAGTTGTGGAATCGGAGATAAAGAAATTAAGACCCCTGTTTTTAAATGAAAAAGAATTAGAGGAGTTTAGAAAAGAGCATGTAACCCATAAGATGAAGTATAAGGATATTAGCAGGCATAGGGGAAAATGCTTTCTAGGAATAGATGCGGGTTCCACCACCACTAAGGCTATCTTAATAGATGAGGATAATAACATCCTCTATTCCTACTATGGAAATAATAAAGGAAAGCCTTTAGATTTAGTGGTGAAAATTCTTGAAGAAATATACGATAAGCTTCCAGAAGGTGAAAGGATAACCTACTCTACAGTAACCGGCTATGGAGAGGAATTTATAAAAGCCGCTCTAGGAATAGATGTAGGAGAGGTTGAGACTATGGCCCATTATAAAGCGGCCCTATTCTTCCAACCCAAGGTGGATTTTATTCTAGATATTGGCGGCCAGGACATGAAGTGTATGAGGATTAAGGATGGAGTAATCGATAGCATCCTTTTAAACGAGGCTTGTTCCTCTGGCTGTGGTTCCTTCTTAGAAACCTTTGCCCATTCAGTAAATATGTCTGTAGAGGATTTCTTAAATGAAGGATTATTAGCTGAAAATCCAGTAGATTTAGGTTCCCGCTGTACTGTATTTATGAATTCTAAGGTAAAGCAGGCTCAGAAGGAAGGGGCTACAGTAGGTGACATTGCAGCAGGTCTTTCCTATTCGGTAATTAAGAATGCTATCCAGAAGGTAATCAAGGTAAGGGACCCTAAGGAACTAGGGGAGAATATAGTGGTTCAAGGGGGAACCTTCTATGGTGATGCTATTTTACGCTCCTTTGAATTGATTTCAGGTAGAAGGGTAATAAGGCCGGATATTCCAGGGCTAATGGGGGCCTTGGGAGCAGCTTTAATAGCAAAGGAAAGGTATGAAGAAGGAAAAGAATCGAATATGCTATTAAAAGATGAGCTGAACCAATTTAGCTATGAGACCAGGACTGCTAACTGTGGAAGATGCGGCAACAACTGTTCATTGACCATAAATATCTTTTCCGATGGTAAAAGATACATTACCGGCAATAGGTGTGAAAAGGGATTGGGAATTCAAAAGGGTGACAAAGAGATACCCAATCTATTTGAATATAAGTATAATAGAACCTTTGGTTATGAATCCTTATCTAAGGAAGATGCCAAAAGGGGCACTGTAGGCCTTCCAAGGGTTCTCAACATGTATGAAAACTATCCATTTTGGCATACCTTCTTTACCGAATTAGGCTATAGGGTCGTTTTGTCCGCTGAGTCCAATAGAGAGGTCTATGAAAAGGGCATAGCCTCCATTCCAAGTGAAACAGCTTGTTATCCTGCAAAAATTACCCATGGTCATATAGTGGATTTAATTGAAAAGGGCGTAGACTTTATATTCCATCCTGCAGTCTTCTATGAACATAAAGAGGATGAGCAAGCAGATAACCATCTAAACTGCCCAGTGGTTATTGGCTATTCTGAAGTGATTAAACACAATGTAGATGAAATTATGAAGGGAGATATGCCTTTCTTAAATCCATTCTTATCCTTTGATAGTAAGTCGGGATTAAAGAAGAGGTTAAAAGAAGAGCTAAGTATCTTCCATATTCCTTCTCGGGAGATTAATAGGGCAGTTGATAAAGCTTGGGAAGAGATGCTTAACTGCAAGAAGGATATAGAGAGAAAGGGAGAAGAGACCCTAGAATTGATTGAAAGGGAAGGAATAAGGGGAATAGTGCTGGCCGGTAGGCCTTACCATATAGATCCGGAAATCAACCATGGTATTCCAGAACTGATCACATCCTTGGGAATGGCCGTGTTAACGGAGGATTCCATAGCCCATTTAGCCCAAGTAGAAAGACCTTTAAGGGTATTAGATCAGTGGGTTTATCATTCAAGGCTATATAGGGCAGCAAGCTTTGTAGCCACTAAGGATAATCTAGAGCTTATTCAGTTGAATTCCTTTGGCTGTGGATTAGATGCCGTTACAACGGACCAGGTAGAGGAGATTCTACAGGGGAATGGTAAAATATATACCCTATTGAAGATAGATGAAATTAGTAATTTAGGTGCTGCTAAAATCAGAATCCGATCCTTATATGCAGCCTTAGAAGAGAGGAAAAAGATCGGTTCTATGAAAGATAAGAAGTTCAAGCCAATTGAAAGGATACCCTTTACTAAGGAGATGAAAAAGACCCATACCATATTGGCTCCTCAGATGGCACCTATCCATTTTGAAATATTACAGGAGGCCTTAAACTCCTGTGGATACAATATCGAATTTTTACCAACTGTGGATCCAAAAGCCATAGATGAAGGATTGAAATATGTAAATAATGACGCCTGCTATCCTTCCATAATAACGGTAGGTCAGTTTATAGCCGCTTTGAAGTCTGGAAAATACGATACCAACAATGTATCCCTTTTAATGAGTCAAACGGGAGGAGTTTGCAGAGCATCAAACTACATTGGCTTTATTAGGAAGGCTTTAAAAGATGCTGGTTTTGGGCACGTACCCGTAATAGCCGTTTCAGCTCAAAGGATTGAAACCAATCCAGGCTTTACCTATTCCCTGGAAATGGCAAGGAAGGGTATTATGGCAGTTTTATACGGAGACCTTATAATGCGACTACTATACAGGGTAAGGCCCTATGAAAAGATCAAGGGTTCCGCTAATATACTGGCTAAGCACTGGATAGAGAAGTGTTCACAAGCCGTAAGAAGGGGAGACAAGAAGGAATATGTAGAGAATATAAGGCAGATGGTAAAAGACTTTGATGAGCTAGAGATAGATGAAAATATGGTAAAACCCAAAGTAGGAATTGTAGGGGAGATATTGGTAAAATACCACCCAATGGCCAACAATAATCTAGTGGATTTACTAGAATCTGAAGGAGCAGAGGTGGTAGTACCAGATTTAACCGACTTCCTAATATATTCTAGCTATAATGGTAGCTTTAAATATAAATACCTATCCAAGGGGTTATCCTCTAAGTTAGGAGGGGATATAGCAATAAAATATATCGAACACTATAGAAGGCCTATAAGGGAAGCCTTAAGAAATTCCAACAGGTTTGATGAACCTTCAACGGTAGAGGAGTTGGTAAGTGAGGCGGAAAGGCTGGTCTCCATAGGTAATCAATATGGGGAAGGCTGGCTGCTTACTGCTGAGATGTTGGAGTTAATCCAGATGGGGGCAGAAAACATAGTATGTACTCAGCCCTTTGGATGCTTACCAAACCATATTACCGGAAAAGGGGTAATAAAGGCCATTAGAGAGATTTATCCCCAAGCTAATATTGTAGCCATAGATTATGACCCAGGAGCTAGTGAAGTAAACCAAGTGAATAGGATTAAGCTCATGTTATCAACAGCCCATGACAATATGGAGGAAAGAAAAGAAGTAGAAGAAATTGTAACTCATTTGTAACGACTTTCCTAGGGCTAGATGGTATATTATAATTGAATATGGCTATATTGTTAGAGGACATAATAAGGATAAGTAAACAATGAAAGAGGTAATAGATATGAAGAGAAGAATGCTATTTCTAATTTTAATCAGTTCTATCCTATTCGTTATGGCCACAGCTTGCAATGGGAAGGATATAAATGAGATTGGCAACCAATTAGTCGATAATATAGAATTCGATAAGGCAGAAGGCGATGTGGGAAGCCATGAGGAAAAGCTAATGGAGGAGTTTAACAATGCAATTAAGGGGGACATAGAGCCTTTTGTGTTGGTAAAGCTGATAGATGAAAACATAGGAAAGGTAAAAACTAATGTGGCAACAGAGATGATAAATAGATTAGAAGAGATTCAATTAGGGTATATAGATAGATATACAGAAGAGTTGTTTATGGAAGAATACCAGATGGAGTTAATTACCCTGTCGGAAATATTCAACTCCAATTCAGAGGATAAGGAATATAGTGTTGAAGACTACCTATTCTTCGATGTAGAAAAGATTGAAGAGATAAAGAATGAAAACTTAAAGCAGCTGGTTGAAAGGATTATAGAAGGTAAATTTAAGCTGATTAATATGGAAGGAGCCTATTATCCCATTATAGATTATGAGGGATTAAAGGTTTATGGAGATTATATATCGGAGGAGATGAATGACTATTTAGATTTAAAATCCATGGAATCCAATATGCCCGTCATACTAGATGGAGGAATAACAATCTCCTTCGATGAGTTGGCAGAAAGGCTTATTAAAACGGAAAATTATATATTAAAATATCCAGATGGACAAAAATATGAAGAAGTTTTACGCCTATATGGCATATATCTAAAATTCTACTTTGAAGGCTCCCCTAATACTTTAATATACGACTATGAAAGTAAGATAATTAAAGATGAAGTATTAGCTAGCTATGAAAGGTTAAAAAATATGGAGGAAACGGTAATATCTCAGGTAGTCTCCAAATATATAGACATCATAATGGAAAATGACAATATAATTGATGAAAGTGTATTGTCCAAGGTAACTGAGCTTCATAGTCAGGCTGTTGCTGCCTTGGAAGGACAAAACTAAAGCCCACCATTGGTCTAGTTCTACCCCCAAAACCTACTAAAAGAACTAGACCTTTTTTTGTGGAGGCTGATTTTATAAGTCTGCAACATATGGTATATAATATGTATAAGGATTTTATAAGGAGGTTTTTATATGAAGAAGGTATTACTGCTATTAGCAGAGGGATTTGAAGAGGTGGAAGCCCTTACCACTGTGGATTATCTAAGAAGAATGGATATAATAGTGGACATCTGTTCTATCCACGGCGAAAAAAAGGTAAGGGGAGCCCATAGGGTGGTTGTGGAAGCGGATAAGAACTTAGAGGAAGTAAAGAGCATAAAGAATTATGATGGACTGGTCATACCAGGAGGCTTACCAGGAGCTACCAACCTTAGGGATGATGGAAGGGTAATAGAGTTGGTGCAGCAATTTAATCAAGAAGGAAAATTAATAGCAGCCATCTGTGCAGGTCCTATAGTTCTTCAAAGAGCGGGAATAATAAAGGATAAAAAGGTTACTTCCTATCCTGGCTTTGACAATGATTTAAAGGAAAGTCAATACTTAGAGGATTTAGTAGTCCAAGATGGAAATATTATAACAGCAAGAGGCCCGGCAGTAGCAGTATATTTTGCCTTAAAGATAGTGGAAAAGCTGGTAGGGGAAGACAAAAAAGAAGAGCTCAAAAAGGATATTTTACTCCATATGGTGGAAGAAAGCTATAAGTAGCTTCTATATTTAAGGGAAATAGGCGTTTTTCGCCTATTTTTCTTTATTAAGTATATAATATAGATTAGGATAGAATTAAAGGAGGAAGGGCATGAAGTTGGATAGAGAATTTTACAGTAGAGATACCCTAACGGTGGCAAGGGAATTGTTAGGAAAGGTGCTGGTACATAATATAAACGGCCAGAAATTAAGGGGAATAATAGTGGAGACGGAAGCCTACCTAGGCCTTAGAGATAAGGCAGCCCATTCCTATGGAGGAAGAAAAACTAAAAGGGTGGAGAGATTGTATGACCTGCCTGGCACAGCCTACGTCTTCTTTATATATGGAATGTATTACTGCTTTAATATTGTTACGGAAAGAATAGGAGTGCCAGAGGCTGTCTTGATTAGGGGTATTGAACCCATAGAAGGTTTAGATTTTATGGCTAGGAATAGATTTGGAGTAGACTATGATAATTTAACTAAGAGACAAAAAAGGAATTTGACCAACGGCCCTGGCAAGCTTTCCATTGCCTTTAATATAGATAAATCCTTGGATGGGGTGGATCTGTGCGGTGGCAGTTTATATTTAGAGCATGGAGATGGAAGGGAGTTTAATATAGTACAAACTAAAAGGATAGGTATAGATTATGCTGAAGAGGCAAGGGACTTTCCCTACAGGTTTTACATCCAAGGCAACCCTTATGTATCCAAATTGTAAACTTAATTGGATTGAAAAAGGCCCTTCTATCTAGTATTATTTAAAATGTAGGCTGTAAAAAGTTAGGGGGATAAAGATGAAGAAAAAATTTTGGACAACTTTTTTAATATCTTTTGTAGTTTTTTCTACCATATTTGCTATAATTGGGCACCGAATGTTGAATATGGATTCTATGGCCTCACAGGAGGAAGATGATTACGATTTAGAGGCTGAAAAGATTATAGAGGAAAAAGGAGAGATATTATTCTTGCTCATGGGGATAGACGATCAGGATGGCAGTGGTGGTGTGGAAAGCGTTAAGGCAAAGAAGATAGAAGGGGAAAATAGGCACAGGCCAACGGGCAAAAGGACTGATACCATGATCCTTTGTAAATATAATTTTGATACAGGGGATACTACCATGCTCTTTATTCCTAGGGACAGTAGAGTAAGTATCGGAGGAAGAAAATCCATGGAAAAGATTAACCACGCCCACTCCTATGGTGGCCCTTACTTGGCAATTAAAACCGTCAAGGATTTTCTCAATGTGGATTTGGAATACTATGTAACGGTAGACTATTTAGCGGTGAAGGAAATAGTAAATGCCATTGGGGGAGTGGAAATAGACATAGCTGAAAGGATGTACTACCGCGACCCAGCAGATAAGCCGCCATTGATAATAGACTTTCAGCCTGGCTTGCAGACCCTAGACGGGGAAGATGCCATAAAGTTTCTAAGATATAGGCCTAAGGACTTGGGTGATTTAGGAAGGGTTGAAAACCAAAAATTATTTATGAAGGAGTTGATAAAGCAAACCTTAAGGCCTAGAAATATTATAAAACTGCCTAAACTGATAAAAACCTATTACGATTATGTGGATACCAACATACCCTTAAGCTTAGTTTTAAAGGGGGTAGGAACTGTAAATAAAGTTGATTTTGAAAACATTAATACCCATGTATTGCCTGGAGAAGGTAAATATATAGGTGGCACTTCCTACTTCATTCCCCATGAGGAAGCTACTAGAAAGCTAATGGAGGAGTTATTTGGAAACTTTGTATTGGATTGATATCTTAAAAGGAGGCTACTATGCGAGAGGATGGACTTAGGAAGGATAGGAAAAAGGAGCATATAGAATACTATTTAAAATCCACATATAAAAGCTCCACCCTTTTTGAAGATGTTTTTATAGAACACAATTCCTTGCCAGAATTGAACTTAGATGAAATAGATACTACAGCGACCTTTTTAGGCAAGAAAATCCAGTATCCTGTATTGATAAACGCTATGACGGGAGGAACTGACTTTTCCCGGGAAATAAATAGAAGCTTGTCTAAACTTGCAAAGAAATATAGAATTCCCATGGCTGTAGGCTCCCAAACCATAGCCTTAAGGGATAAGGGTAGCCATGATTCCTTTAAAGTGGTTAGAAAAAACATGGGAAGTGAGGGGATAGTAATTGCAAACCTAAGTGGCCATGCCAGCTTAGAGGATGCAAAGTTTGCCATGGACCTATTAGAAGCAGATGGGATTCAAATCCATTTAAACCCGGCACAGGAGTTGGTGATGAAAGAGGGGGATAGAAGCTTTAAGGGAATATTAAAAAATATAGAAGATATAGTCTCTAATATAGAAAAGCCAGTCATAGTTAAGGAGGTAGGCTTTGGGATTTCAAAGGCTGTGGCTAAAAAGCTATATGATATAGGTATTAGGTATATAGACGTATCGGGAAAGGGCGGTACCAACTTCATAGAGATAGAAGCCAGAAGGCAGGATGAAATAGATTTTACCGACATTTATTCTTGGGGAATCCCTACTGCCTTAAGCCTTATCCAATGTAGGGAAATTTCTAAAGATTTAACCTTGATAGCTAGTGGTGGTATAAGGACTAGCGTGGATATATTGAAAGCCCTAGTGCTAGGAGCAAATCTTGTAGGCATAAGCGGTATGATTTTGAGGGTGTTAGTAGAAGGTAGCTATGAAGAAGCAGATAAATATTTGGAAGGCTTATGCTATAAACTAAAGGCCTTGATGCTGCTTACGGGAAGCAAGAAGATTGAAGAATTAAAAAAGACCCCCTATAGGGTAAAAGGGGATCTTAAGGATTTACTTGAAGGCTAAAAGCCCCCAGCTCCGCCACCGCCAGCGCCACCGCCTCCACCGCCAGAGAATCCTCCACCAGCTCCAGATGATGGGGTAACGGTGGAGAAGGATCTATTTAAGCTCTTCTCAAAGGAATTTTGCCCTCTAGGGCCGGCATAATAATACCAGTATATCCAGTGGCCAGGCATATTGCTTTCTGGAATCAATGTTTTAAACTTTTTAAGGGAGTTGAAACCTATTCCCAAGGCTAAGGCATATATCAAGGAAGTATCCAAGGGCAGCGAAAGGTCCTTTATATTTAAAGTATCCTTAACTCTTTTTATATCCTTTTTAAAATATTGCCATTTCTTATACTGTATATATCCGTAATCAGATTTTCTTATCAAAAGGGATATTCCATAAACTAGGGAGAAAAAGAAGATAAATATTAAAATAATCCCATAATAAGCTTCAAAGACCATGGATATTATGAAGAGCATAAAGGCTAGAGCAGAGAATATTATTAGGATTACACCAGGTTTTTTACCCCTGTCATCGTAATAACCCATTTTGATTGCGTCTTCCTTCACCTTTTTATACCATTTTCTATAGGATTTACTGAAGTTCATGCTATTTTTCTTGCCGTAATTCTCTATTTCCTTAGTGCTTACACTATATCCATCTCCTACTTCATCAAATAGCCAATGGATAAAATACTTCTCATGCTCTAATAGGGAGTCGGTAGATTTTTCATGCCTAGTCAGTTGGAAGTTCTTAATATTTCTTTTATATTCCCCTTTTTCTTCTATGGAGATATAACCCTTCCTAGCCAGGTCGAAGATAGTAGCCATTATTGAACTGGAATTAAGCATACTATTATTTAAGTAAGCTGCCACCGCTGGAGTACAATCATCAGGACTAAAGCGATCAGCCAGGTAATCATGGATATCTATATTTCTCCTTAGTCTGTAGAAGGTAAATATTATAAAGGCCATTCCCAAGGCTGCCACAAGGGTGGATAGATTATTAAATAGATTTCTATTTACCTCATCCCTAATCTGCTTTTCTTCTACTTCCTTTATATAGGACAGCTCTTCCTCCATTATGTCATCGTAGGCATCTCTAGCTATTATATTGGTTGAATTTGGGATGAAGTCAGTTGGGAATAGTATTCTAGCCTCTATGGAGGAGTTTTTAGGTAGTTTTTCTACTTCTAATCTAATCAGGTCATCCTCTTGAAATTGGATAAAGCCATTAGATGGGCCGTGGCCAAATATATGGACCTTGTCATTTCTGGCTTGGGGTAGTTTTATGTTTACTCCAAAGAAATCTATAGGAGTAGCGTTTTCTTCTCCTAAGAATTTATAATATAGTTCTCCCGTATCATTATATCTATTAGCTACATTTTTAACTGTGTAATATAACCTAAAGGTCTTCTCCTCGTCCTCAGATGGAGAGAATATTTTAATATTTATTCCTTTTCCTTCTAATATTGTCATAAACACATTGCTATCCCCATTATTGGCTGTGTCTACAGGAGTATAGAAAATTTCTTCTCCTCTTAACATTTCTGTTACTTGAAGTCCTTCTAATCCATCGGTTCCAGTTAAGATAATCTCCCTAAACACTCCATTAAACTTATCATTAAATCTAAATGTAATGTCTTCTATAACCTTTAAATCGCCATCTTCCTCTATTTCCGAGTTTACTAGCCACCTGCTTATTACAAGGGCCTCTTCAGCTTCTCCCTTTAAAGGAAAATTAATCAATACAAATAGAATTAACAAGCAAATGCTAGCTACTTTTACATACCTTCTTATCATAATCCCTCCCTTTAAACAGTATATTTATCTTTTCTACATTTTTATTATACCCTGTATTTGTATGGGTGAAAATAAATTATATAATATAGGTATGAAAGAATTTAGATTATTTTATTAAGGATGTGACCGTATGAAGAGAAGGATTTTGTCCGTCTTGAAAAAAAATAAGGGTTTGTTTATATCTGGCGAAAGCATAAGCAATGAACTAAGTATAAGTCGCACGGCGGTTTGGAAGCATATTAACACCTTAAGGGAGGAAGGATATGATATAGAATCCCTGCCTAAAAAGGGCTATAGGCTACTATCATCCCCCGATATACTAACATTAGAGGAAATAGAAGAATACCTAACCACCAACTTTATAGGAAGGAATATCTATTATTTTGAAAGCCTTGCCTCTACTAATACTAAGGCTAAGGAGATAGCCTTAAATGAACAGGAAGGTACTATTATAATAGCTGAAGAACAGACCAAGGGGAAGGGAAGGCTGGGCAGGAATTGGATATCTCCTAAGAAAAAGGGTATATGGATGAGCATAATATTAAAACCTAAGTTGCTCCCTTCAGAGGTAGCAAAGCTCACCCTAATAGGAGCAGTGGCGGTAAATAGGGGATTGGAGGATATGGGAGTTGGCTCCTATATTAAATGGCCTAATGATATTTTAATCGATGGTAAGAAGGTATGCGGCATCCTTACCGAGATGACTTGTGAGTTGAATATGATAAATTTTGTAGTCATGGGAATAGGTATTAATGTGAATTTGGATAGAGAGGATTTTAGTGAAGAATTAAGGGATAAAGCTACCTCAATAAGGCTTGCTACTGGAGAAGAAGTTGATAGGAAAAGGTTAGTAGGAAGTATTTTAAATTATTTGGAAGAGCTATATATTCCCTTTGAAGAAAGGGGAGACATTTCAAAAACCATCGAAATATGTAGGAAAAAATCCATATTAATTGGAAGGGAGGTTAAAGTCATAAGAGGGGATGAAGAACTGATAGGCAAGGCTTTAGATATAGACGATGAAGGCCAGTTAATAGTCGAATTTAAAGATGGTAAAATAAAAAAGCTTTTCTCAGGAGAGGTTTCGATCCGAGGATTGGAAGGATATATTTAACCCATTAGAACTAGTTCTAATGGGTTATTCTTTAGCTAAATTTACCCTCTTAAGTATTCTTTCAGCTGTTAAAGAGGAAAGTATCGCCTTTAACATATCCCCTGGTAAAAAAACTAGACAACCTGTTTTTAAAACTGTGGAAAAGGAAATGGGTTTTCCAATTACCATATTAAGAATCAAGTACATATAGGGAACTCCAAATAGATATATGGTAAAGGTACCCGCTAAACTTGCTAGGAAAACCCTCTTTAAGCTTAAAGCCTCCCCATTGTGGCTGATCTTACCTACTATAAAGGCAGCAAATATGAATCCAATCAAAAATCCAAAGCTTGGGCTTAATATGGTTTGAGGCCCTCCAGAAAATCCAGCAAATATTCTCACACCAGCTAAGCCTAGAAAGACGTAGACCAACTGGGAAAGGCTACCTAGCTTAGGACCAAGTAGTAGACCAGAAAGCAAAACAAAGAGGCTCTGCAGTGTAATAGGCACCTCTCCAAGGGGAATACTTAAAGAGGCTCCTATGGCCGTTAGTGCAGTAAATAAGGATATTATAACCATTTCCCTTGTAGATAGTTTCATTTAATCCCTCCATATGTAAACTGATAGTCCCAAAAAGCTTGACACTTAAATTGTAAATCTAAAAAGGGCAATTGTCAACCGTAAAATTTTATAGGTTAACATTGTTTAGGAAAACATCCAAAAAAATTAAATTTTTTGTTGACAAATGAATATAATATGTTTATACTGTATATAGAATATATAAACAGTATAAACACGATAAACACTATACACTTTCATTTAGGAGGGTGGCTATGAGAATAATAGTATCTAATTCATCTAATGAACCTATATACGAACAGATATCTAAGCAGATAAAGGGAATGATATTGAAAGGGGAGTTAAAAGAAGGGGATTTACTTCCTTCCATTAGGGGGTTAGCAAAGGAGCTTCAGATATCTGTTATTACCACTAAAAGGGCTTATGATGAATTAGAAAAGGAAGGTTTTATTCAGACGGTACAGGGAAAAGGCTCCTATGTAGCAGGACAAAACAAGGAGCTTATGCGGGAGAAAAAATTAAAGATAATTGAAGATAAGCTTATAGAGGTGGTCAGGGAAAGCAAACTACTAGACTTAAAATATGAGGAAATAGAAGAGATGTTAAAAATTTTATTTCAGGAGGTGTAGCCATGAAGTATATTCTAGAGGTGAATCAATTAAAAAAGGAATTTAAAGACTTTAAGCTGGATAGTATAAGTTTTAAATTAGAGCCAGGCTATATTATGGGATTTATAGGCCCTAATGGGGCAGGAAAAAGCACTACTATCAAACTTATAATGAATCTACTAAAAAAGGATGGGGGAGAAATCAAAGTATTTGGAAAAGACCATATTAAACACGAAAAAGAAATAAAGGATAGGATAGGTTTTGTTTACGATCAAAACTATTATTATGAGGACTTAACCATAAATCAGATGAGAAATATAGTAGCGTCCTTCTATTCCAAATGGGATGATAAACAATTTAACCATTATATGAGTCAGTTCAATTTAAATCCGAAATCAAAAATTAGAACCCTATCCAAGGGAATGAAGATGAAATTTTCACTAGCCATTGCCCTATCCCATCATGCAGATTTGATAATAATGGATGAACCTACATCAGGCTTAGATCCAGTATTTAGGAGGGAGATTTTAGATATCCTATATGATATTATTCAGGATGAAAACAAGAGTATATTCTTTTCAACCCACATAACCACTGACTTGGAAAAGATAGCCGATTATATAACCTTTATCAATGATGGGAAAATAGTGTTTTCGCAATCCAAAGATAAAATTTTAGAAAGCTATGCCATAGTTAAGGGAGGCCCAGAGCTTTTAGATGATAGCACAAGGAAGAAATTCCTAGGCTTAAGGGAAACAAAATTTGGATTTGAGGGCTTAACGGATGATTTGGACCTTTTTAAGAGAAATTTTGGAGACCGTGTTTTAATTGAAAGGGCTAGTTTAGAAGATATCATGGTCTATAGCGTTAGGGGGTAGTTAAATGTTAGCTGTTTTAAAGAAGGATTTAATTTTATTGATTTCAAATAAAAGAGAGTTAATATTTATGTTATTTTATATACCCTTTTTAATATTTACGGTAGATTCCTATGACCCTAAAATGTTGTATTTTACAATAATAGTAACCTTTGCTTATTTAACATCTCTTTCATCTTTTTACCACGATATCGATGGAAAGGGTAAGTATATTTTGAACTCCCTTCCCATTACAGCTAGAAGAATTGTCCTCTATAAATATGCCTCCATATTTTTTCATTTGGTCATAAGCATTGTGTATGCTGGGATTTATTTGTGGATAATTAACCTTGCAGGAATTACAATTGTGGATTATTTCAATATAGAAATGATTTTTAAGGCCATTCCAATAGTAATGTTGATTATATCCATAATCTTTCCAGCCTATATACTCTTTGAGCCAAGGATTGCACAGATAATCAATATGTTGGTATTTTTGGGTTTCTTAATTGGTATGGTAAATTTAGGGGCTCTAGGAGAAAAGTCATTTATAAAAATGATAGGAATATTTCAAGGTAACAGTTTAACATACCTAGCCATAATAATGTATTTACTGTCCTTACTATTATCCATGGTGCTTTATCAGAAAAAGGACCTGTAAGGGGGTGTAATCATGCTTAATTTAGTCAAGAAGGATTTGAAACTGGCTAGTAAAGTGCAAAAGATTGTCGGAGTATTATATGCCTTGTTTATAGCTGGGATGGGTGTAAGTATGCCTAATCAAGCGATAGCCAATCTATTATATATATTAGCAATGATGTCATTAGTTTTCGTACTGGTTATCTACACCAATGGTCATGATGATAAAAATAGGAGTGAAATCATTCTAAACAGCTTGCCCATAGATAGAGCAAATATTGTTAGGGCTAAATATTTAACCCTCATAGTCTTCATAGCTTTTGCAACGGGTATCATATCCCTTTTTAGTAAAATAGTTTCAGCCTTATATTTTGAAATTAATGGTGGCGTAAGTTTGTGGAACATCATACTTGTATTCAATATATCCCTTGTATTCTATTCCATCTACTATCCCCTTTATTATAAGGTTGGGGATGGAATAGGACTTTTCAATACCGTATTGTGGATAGTGATGATAATGGGACCAAGTTTAATAAGTAAAACCTTGAAAAAGATAATAGAAAGGGGTTACTCAGACAGGATTTTAGCCTTAGATATAAATAGGCTAAATATCTATCTATTATTGATTTCTCTAATTATATTTTACATCTCCTTACAGATATCTAAAAGGATTTATCTGGACAAGGAATTTTAATAGACCTGTATTCAAAAGAAAGCGAGTTAAAAACTACTCGCTTTCTTTGTATTTAAATAAAGAGCTGTATATCTGAATTTAAGGCATCTACCAAATATTCTTCAGCAGTAACAATCTCTACTTCCTTAAGTAGTTCTTGCTCTTTAAACCCCATAATCTCACAGGAAAGCTTGCAGGCTTTAAAGCTTACCCCCTTCTTGATGGCTCCCATTAAAAAGTCCTTTAGTTTAGGAGAATCGGCCTCTTCCATCATTTCAAGCAGCATCTTCTTTCCTACTCCTGCAAAATTCATCTTAGACAGGGGAAGTTCCTCGATATGTTTTGGAGTCATGTTGGCAAACATCTTTTCGTAAGCAGTTTTATCCTCATCTGTCATATTGTTTGGGTCCCTTACCAAAAGGAGGCCCCAGAAGGCAAAAAATATGGTTACATCCATATCAATTTCCTTAGCGGAATTGGCTAGGATTAAAGCAGCCAAAGCCTTATCGTATTCGCCGCTGAACATGAGTATATTCATTTTTTTGGTCATAAAAACCCTCCTTTCTACTATTTTGAGTAGAAAGGAGGGTTTCTATACTTATAGTCATAATAATCTACCTTGTTTCCAATTTGCCTTAACAATTCCACCAACACATTTATTTCCTTAAAATCGTTATAAAGACCATAACTAAGCCTTACGGTACCCGGCCTATATAGGTTTGGATTTTTCTTATACTCCTCCATTTCCTCTTCCGAAACCTTTAACAATTTCTGAACATAGGGCTGGGCACAAAAACAACCATTCCTTACTCCAATGCCCCCTTCCAAGGAAAGGATGGCAGCTACCTTTCCATGGTAAAGCCCTTTTATATTAAAGGAAATAATGGATACCTTGTTTTTCACATCTTCATCATCATACAGTATTATATTTGGGACGGTTTTTAATCTTTCCAGGGTGTATTTGGTAAGCTTTTTTTCATAATTAGAAATCTTACCCATATTTAACTTGTTTAAGGTTTTTATACTTTCAATTAAAGCCACTACTCCGAAGAGATTAGGGGTGCCTGCCTCTTCCTTTTCAGGGGGAGATGTCCATACTACCTCCTTTGGAGTAACTAAATCTACAGTACCTCCACCAACTTGGTCGGAAATTCCAGCCTGAAAGATGTGCTTAGGAGCTATCAATACTCCCGTTCCAAAGGGAGCGTACATCTTATGTCCAGAAAAGGCTATAAAGTCTATATGGGCTGGGTCACCTACCGGCTTCATATCTACTGGGTGGTGTGGCACTAACTGGGCTCCATCTACTAGAATTTTGCTACCGTATTTGTGGGCTAGTTCTGCTATCTTATGTATTGGGTTGATATATCCCGTTACATTGGAAGCACCGGTGACCGCTACTAATTTTACCTCCCCCTTATACTTTTTTAAAAGGGACTCAAGGTGGTTTAAATCCAATCTTCCCCTTTCATCTACATCTACATAGTCTACCCTGTATCTTAACCTCCAGGGTAAGTCGTTGGAGTGATGCTCCATGTAGGTTGAAAGGACTATCCCATCTTTAATCTCATCTTTAAGTCTAAAAGAAAGTTTATTGATAGCCTCTGTAGTATTTTTAACGAATATTGCCGTATGGAAATTCTTATCGGCTTTTACAAAGTCCAGCACTATAAACCTAGCTTTATCATAGAATTGGGAAGATATGATGGATTTATATCCAGTACCTCTGTGAACAGAAGAATAATAGGGGGAAAAGCGATTAATTCCATCTATCACAGAGGAAAAGGGAGGAGTAGTGGCAGCATTATCAAAATTTATATAGGGAACCTTATTGCCATTAATAAGAGGAACCAGAGTGTTGACTCCGCTGACTAAATTTTTATACATAAAATCACCTATATTTTTAGTAGTAATATATTATATTTTTTTTATAATAAAAAGGTTCCTCTTTATGGCTAAAATTGTTTCAAATTATATGATACAATATATATGAAGTTTTTTTGACGGGAGGAAGTATATGAAGAATAAATCGAGTATCTATGCAGATATTTCATTATTAATCGTAGCTTTAATATGGGGGAGTGGATTTGTAGTAACTAAGAATACATTGAACCACATTACACCCTTTTATCTTTTAGTCTTTAGATTTATGATATCCTTTATATTAATGGCCATGGTTTTCTTTAAGCAATTTAAACAGGCCACCTTCAAAGACTGGAAAGCAGGATTTTTAATTGGCTTTTTTTATTTGGTGGGTTTGCAACCCAAACAGTAGGCCTTAACTACACCACTGCTGGCAAACAGGCCTTTATAACTGGCAGCAATGTAGTAATGGTACCCTTTATCTATTGGGCAATTAGTAAGAAAAGACCAGATATATACGAAACCATAGCAGTATTTCTTTGTTTTACTGGAATTGGAATATTAAGCCTAGAAGGGGATATTTACAATTTAAGATTTGGTTATGGAGAGTTTTTGACCTTTATTTGCGCCATACTATATGCTTTCCATATTGCAACTATAGGCTATTATGCAAAGAAGCATGATCCTATTATCTTATCCATAATTCAGATTTTGGTTGCAGGTATATTCTCTATCATATTTGCCTTATTATTCGAGCCTAAACCAGTGGATATGGCTGAGGAAGCTATCATATCCATACTATATTTGGCGGTATTTAGTACCCTAATAGCTTTTTCGATTCAAAATGTGGCTCAGAAATATACTTCATCAACCCATACAGCTATAATATTGAGCATGGAGGCCGTATTTGGCGGTATTATGTCCTTAATATTCTTAAAAGAGCCCTTTACCATTAAATTTGCCATAGGGTGTCTGGCTATTTTGATATCTATTTTAACTACGGAAACCAAATGGAAATTTCTTAGAAGGAAAACAAATGAGGATTTGGATTTACCCGGTTAATGGAAATAAGAAAAAAGCCCGTTTTTTGGGCTTGTTCTTATTTATGGGCCTCCCTATATTTTTGCATGACTTCTGCAAATATATCGGCAGAACATGGTGGAGTATAGGTTATGGAATTAGCACCTGCTTCAATGGTCTTAAGTATACTCTCTTCTGTAGGACCTCCAGTGGCTATTATGGGCAATTCCTGTCCAAATTCCTGACGGATTTTTCTAACTATATTTGGAGTATTAGCTCCACCAGAAATGTTTAGGATTCGTGCACCTGCATCCAATTTGGCTTTGTAATCGTCGTTTTCAGTGACTACGGTAGCAATAATTGGAATATCAATCCTATTATACATCTTGCTAATGACCTCAGGAGCTGTAGGTGCATTAACTACTACTCCATAAGCTCCCATTAATTCTGCCTGTAAGGCAATATCAACAGACCTTTTACCCGTTGTAAGCCCTCCTCCTACTCCAACGAAAACTGGAACAGGAGCTACCTCTAGTATAGCCTGGGTAATGGAAAGTTGTGGGGTAAAGGGATAGACTGCTATAATGGAATTGGCATTTGTATTTTTAATTATGGCCACATCCGTAGAAAACAATAAGGATTTAATCCGAGTACCCAGTATTTTTATTCCAGTAGCCTTATATATGGCCTGGGGTACTTCGATTATTCTGGTCCGCAGCTGGGATTTTACTTCAGGAACGTATCTTTTTTCCATTTGTAAACCTCCTCAATTAAAAACTTGTTAAAAAACACTTCAAATATAGTTACCCTATAATTAAAAAATAAAACTATTTTTTGTCCTAAAATTGGTTAATATAAGTATAGCCTTAAATACTTTTTAAAATCCCATATTTATAGTATAATGTTACTGTTATCATGTAGCAAGGGAGGAAAAAACATGAAAGGATTTGAAGCATTGAATGCATTTTGGGATACTTTTAGGAGTATATTTCCATTAACGGCTATTTTGGTTTTCATCCAATTGGTTATTCTAAGAAAACCAATAGAAAATGTAAAAGAGTTTGCAATAGGTTTTGTGCTCAGCGTTTTTGGATTGCACTTTTTCTTACAAGGTGTTTCCATGAGTTTATTCCCAATAGGGGACTCAGTAGGAAGTAACTTAGTAGTTTTAGAAAGAAAATGGTTGATAGTAATTATAGGTTTTATTATAGGATATTTTGGAACTTTAGTAGAACCTGCTTTAAAATCATTAGCTTTAGAAGTTGAAGAAATATCCGTAGGAGCTATTCCAAATAAGGTGTTAATACATGCCGTTGCAATTGGTTTTGGTTCTGGTATGGCAATAGGATTGTTTAGGATTTTAAATGGAATTTCCTATTTAAAGATAGTCATACCTTTACTTTTACTAACAATTCTACTTTCCTTCTTTGCACCAGAACAATATGTATCCATTGCAATGGATTCTGCTAGTGCTACTACTGGACCGGTAAACATCCCGCTAAATATGGCTTTAGCAATTGGATTGGCCAAAGTCATCAAAGGTGCCGACCCACTCCTAGCTGGTTTTGGTATTGTTGGACTTACATCCATAGGTGCAATAGTATCGGTATTAGCGCTAGGTATATTGACTAGGTTTTAGGGAGGGATATTTGTGGACGAAATCAAATGCATAGTTGCAATTGTAGAAAGAGGAAGAGCAGACAAGATAGTAGAAAAGGCAAAAAAGGCAGGAGCTAAAGGAGCTACTATCATATATGGAAGGGGCACCGGTGAAACTGAGGCAAAGAGGTTTTTAAACATCCATATAGAATCTTCCAAAGAAATTATTATCATATTAGCAGGGAAGCAAGTATACAAACCAATATTTAATGCCATAGTAGAAGCAGGAGAGTTAAAAAAGCCTGGAACAGGTATTGTATTCACACTGGATGTAGAAGAGTTAGTTGGATTAAGACATAGAAAGAAATTTGAAGATTAAAAACCTAGCTAAGCTAGGTTTTTTATTTTATATTAATTTTTTTGTAAAATTGTGATAAAATTTATTTATTAAATCCATAGGAGGTGGGCATATGTTTAAGTGGAAGGAAGAGTTTAGCGTAAATATTAAAAGCATAGATGAACAGCATAAGGAACTATTTAAGATAGGCAATTCCCTATATGAAATAGTATCAATAAAAGATGGTGTAGATAGATACGATGAAATAGTTGAAATTTTACATAAATTAATGGACTATGCTGAATACCATTTTGATTTTGAAGAAAAATTATTAGAGGAAAATGGTTTTCCTCACTTAAAACAGCATAGAAGACAACACGACTCCTTTATCCAAAAGGTTAGGTCTATAGATGAAAGGGATATAGATGAAAAACAAAAAACTATAGGCATGGATTTGATAATATTTATAGCCAATTGGATAGAAAGTCACATATTAAAAACCGACATGGAATATAAGGAGTATATGAATGATAAAGGAGTGTATTAAATTAATAATGATACACAATATCCAGACAGGTGGATTTTAACCATTAAATCCTGTCTGGATTTTTTATGGTTGCATAAGTGTAATCAAAGTGTTATTATAATGTTAGGTACACTATAGCAACACAATTATAACTGTACCCATACATAATATGATGGTAAGGGGGAGATCTTATGGACAAAAAATTAAAACTACTGATAAGGTATGCCATACTAATGGCTTTAACAGTTGTGATGACCATGGTTATACACATTCCCACTGTTGCTACCAATGGGTATTTAAACCTAGGGGATATGGTAGTATTTTTAGCAGCTTTTGTCTTAGGAAAAAGGGGAGCCTTTATTGTAGGGGGTCTTGGTTCAGCCTTAGCAGATTTACTTTTAGGCTATGCCCATTATGCACCCATAACATTAGTAGTAAAAGGCCTAGAAGGCTATATAGCTGGTAGCCTATTGGGAAGGGATATAGGAAAAAGAAGGCCCATAATTGCTACATCGGTAGCAGGAGTCTTTATGGCTATTGGGTATTTTATACCGGAATTATTCATTTATGGCAAGGGAGCCATTGCTTCCCTTCCAGGAAACATCATGCAAGGCTTGTTAGGGGCGGTAACCTCAGTAGTATTATATACAGCCTTAAAAAGGACTAACGCCTTTAATTAAAAATAGGAGGGATTTCCCCTCCTATTTTTAATTTAAATGGCCCAGTTTCCATTTTCGAATATTTGAACCCTTTTACCATCATGGGTTTCACCTACAATGGATAGGTCCTCCGAACCTACCATGAAATCCACATGGGTTAAGGAGTCGTTTACTCCTGCTTTTTCCAATTCCTCGTCAGTCATATTTTCTCCACCTTCTATATTTGTGGGGTAAGCCTTGCCTAAAGCAAAATGGCAGGAGGCGTTTTCATCGAACAGGGTATTTAAGAATATGATATTTGACTTAGATATGGGAGAATCATAAGGAACTAGGGCTACCTCACCTAAATATTTTGCTCCTTCGTCTAAACCCAGTAAGTCCTTCAATACCTCATAACCTTCCTTCGCCTCAAAGTCTACTACTCTTCCATCCTTAAAGGTTAATTTGAAATCATTAATTAAATTTCCACCATAGTGTAGGGGTTTTGTGCTGTAAACAACGCCATTAACCCCTGTTTTTAGTGGCATTGTAAATACTTCTTCTGTGGGCATATTGGCGACGAAATAAACCCCCTTGGAATTTTTACCTCCACCCCCGGCCCATATATGACCTTCAGGTAGTTCTACTTCTAAGTCGGTACCATTAGAAGATTTGTAATATAGCTTTTTAAACTTCATTTCATTTAAGTACTCAACCTTCTTTGCAAGATTATCAAGGTGTTTTTGCCAAGCCTTCACTGGGTCATCTAAATCCATCCTAGTAGCTTTAAATATAGCATCCCAAAGCTTTTCCATAGCCTCTTCATCTGAAAGTTCTGGGAAAACCCTTTTTGCCCAGCCCTTGGTTGGGATGGATACTACACACCAGGCATTTATATCGTTCATGGTATACTTTCTGAACTCTTTTAAGGCCATAGAAGATGACTTGTTGTAGGCAGCAATTTTCTTAGGATCTATCCCCTTAAGAAGTTCTGGGTCTTGTGAATAGATGGAAAGGAAACCTGCCCCATCTTCAGCAAACTCTTCTAAACCGTCAGCATACCATTTAGGGAAGTTCTCAAACACCTCCATAGGGGCGTTTTCATATCTTAACCTGGTTAATACTTCATCATTCCAATTGACATGGACTTGCTTAGCACCCAGCTCGTAGGCATGCTTTGCCACTAGCCTTACAAATTCAGCCCCTTCCACCGGTGCGTTGATAACTAAAGGCTGATTTTTCTGAATGTTAATTCCAACTTCAACACAAAGCCTTGCATATTTGTCTAATTTTTCATTGAAGTTACTCAAAATATCACCTCACCGATAAAAATATGTACCCAAATATAGTTTATATGATTTGGTAGATGATGTAAATAAAAAAGTAAAGGGATTTAATAGGATCGAATAAACTTTTAAAAAAAGAAGGATTTTTGCAATTAATGGAGAAATAAATAGGAAAGAAGTACTATTAAATATGAATTAAGAAGCCTTTCTAGGAAGAAATTCACAAATATTCTGTAATTACGATCTGTTTACTTGTCGATGTAATAACTTCCACAAGCTACCTTCCAGCTCATTCAAAAACTAGGCTAAGTGACAAAAATGAAAGGGAATATATTGATAGGAGAGAAAAATGCTTTTCCTTACTAGTATAATAAATTATTTTAGAATGTTGACTGCTAAATCATTTATAGAGGAGGTGAGAATATGTTGGAGGGCATAATACAAGCGGGAGATGCGCTTTTGAAATCTGATGATTTAATATCCAATTTTATTCTCGAACTACAACCTACAAAGAAGAACAAGCAATTAAATATATTAAAATTCAAGTTTGATTTGAATAATCAAAGGTTAGAAATAGACACAAGCGAAGAGATGGATAATGATACTGCTAAGAAATATAGATACGTAGGTTCTGCAGATGGACCCAACTCTCCACAATGGTTTGCTTCTAGCACATCAAGTAACTATCATCTTACGGAGACTTTTTATCATTT
>Ga0209537_1001806_pt1 | contig 23127 bp, 17 predicted proteins | sample BioPla4DNA1_FD_187698 | JGI IMG/M metagenome (GOLD analysis project Ga0209537, IMG submission 187698) | Biogas fermentation microbial communities from Germany - Plant 4 DNA1 (SPAdes) (version 2) | ecosystem: Engineered > Bioreactor > Anaerobic > Digestate | place: Bielefeld, North... | reverse complement strand
TGGTTCATTTGCAAAAAGGCAGTGGGTATCTCAGATGCTCTCATTCATCAGTGTAGATACAGTGAATATTGAAAATTGTTATTTCTACAGTGAGATAGAATGGGAGGTAAACAAAAACTGTAATCCTTTAGCCGTTGCGGCACTCTACTATAGTGCACAGAACGGCAAGCAAATGACATACAACATCAAGGATTGTCATTTCAATGAAACGACTTTCTCTGTAGGAGACAGGAATGACGCAAGCGCTGAGATCGACGTCAACATGACCAATGTTGTCTTCGCAGGCGCAAAGACATGTGAAACATACGAATATGGCAGGTACAGCGAGCCGGCATTCCGGTATGGACGGAATGAGTGGAATTATGGCAGGACTTACGGAGATATTGCACTGAACAATGTGAAGTTCTTCATGATGCCAACTAATAATGATAATAATAATTATGATAAATGCGGTATGACCATTTATACAGGAAGCAATGCATCAGACAAAACAACCTTAACAATCAACGGTGTTGAATATGATGCGGTTACCGGAACAATGGGAAGAAACGACCATACACCCAGTATGTTTGTGTATGCTCGAAACAATTATAGTTATGTAGATGTCATCGAAACTGGCTCAAATTCATATAAGATTGATGGCATACCCGTTGATTATAAAGGTATTGTGTTAGCACCGGTTGTGAATGTTACTAGGAATAAAGGCTACGAAACTATCCAAGCGGCTATCAATGACGCTGGTATTGGTGAAACCATCGAAGTGGCTGCTGGTACGTATAATGAAAGCATCATCATCGATGAGGCAAACTTGACATTAAAATCTAAAGACGGCGCTGACAAGACAATCATTGACGCTGATGGAGCAAGTAATGCTGTTAAGATTACAGCAGACGGTGTTACGGTAGATGGATTTACAATTACTGGCGCTAATTATCAGTACGAAGGAGCTGTATTCCTTGATCGTGTAGAAGACTGTATAATTAAAAACAACCTTGTCACATTGAATTACCGCGCGGGTATTTTCATGCAGCAGGCTGACAATAACACAATTGAAAATAATATTATTCGCGAAAACACAATAGGTATTCATATGACGCGAGGAAGTACTGCAACTACTACAAGCTGTAACAATAACACCATTAAAGGTAACACCATTGAGGATAACTCAAGTTGTGGTATCTCACTTAATACTTCATATACGCAAGCAAATGCTGCTACCGGCAACAAATTTTTGGAAAATATCATTGAAGGAAACGGTGAAATAGGGATAAAAATTGACGGCGGGGTGTGGGTAGCCAACACCATTGAAGGGAATACCATTTCCGGACACCAGAATTACGGGATTTATAACAACGGCGGTGCCCAGAAAAACATTATCAAGGGTAACACCATCGATGACAATAACCGCGGTGGGTACCAAGGCGCTGGTAAAGAAAGTGGAGATGGCATTTATATTGGGAGCCACTCAGAGGCTGCAACCGATGAAAGCAGGGCAACATTTAACAATACTATCGAAAATAACACCATCACCAATCACTGGAATGGAATTTATCTCTATGGTTACACGGGTAAAAGTGATAAATATAACTATAATAATACAATCCGGGGCAATACAATATCTTTAAATGCTGGAAATGGCATATATTTATATGATGGAGCAAGTAACAATACAATTGAACAAAACAAGATAGTCAATAATGCCACTGACCCTGCTCGTGAAGGTTTTGGAGTACACGCTACACAGAGAACTGAAGGAAACACGGCTACGCATAACTGGTGGGGCTCCGCGAACGGACCGGGGCAAGACGGTGCCAATGGTGTAAGTGACAATGTAACCTATGATCCTTGGTATACTGACGAAGAGATGACCACACTTTCTAATGCTGAAGGAGGAACAGATAACTTAGACACGTTTAATATAAACTCGGAAGCACTTGAGAAAGAGGCATCCACGGATGAAGAGGAAATAGATGAACCCGACATCACTCCCCTTGAGGATGTCATCGAAGCAGCTATAGCTGCTAAAGAAGGCGTCGTAGTAAGCGTAGAAGGGACAGATGTGCCGGCGGGTACTTACTGGGTAACCCAGGAGGACATGGATGCCCTGGATGCAGCTATTGCCGCGGCTGAGACGGCCAGGGAGACTGCGGAAACCCAGGAGGATGTTGACGATGCTGTAGCAGACTTGGAAGCAGCAATTGTAGCCTTCAATGATGCCAAGCAGGAAGCGGTAGATGAGGAAGAAATAGAAGAAGCAGGAGAAGGTGAAGAGCCGGCAGAAGGCGAAGAACCGGAAGAAGATGAAGAGCCGGCAAAAGGTGAAGAGCCAGCAGAAGATGATGAACCAATAGAAGATGAAGCTCCGGTAGAAGGCGAAAAACTGGAAGAAGATGTAGAACCAGTAGAAGGTGAAGAATTAGAAGAATAGAATAAGAAACGGTTCTAAGTTCCACGCTGTGACATAGTCTGCCCTTAAAGGCAGGAGAAAACCAGTAAGCCCCGTGAGAAAGCAGCAAATAAGCACTCTCACGGGGCTTTTTCTTTTTCCTTGGGAGCCATCAAGCTCTTAAGGAGCCGGGGGTTCTTTATTGGGAGGAAAATTCTAGGATCAGATTGGTGGAGAGGTTTTCAGCATTAATGTGGGCAGCCACGGGGGCATACATGTCCAACGGAAATAATCCGGACACCCTGGTTCCGCGTTGGTTCCAACCAATCCGGACAATGGTTCCATAGGTTCCGGGCTAAAGAACCTTTAGGTAGTCAGCTCCTTTGCATCAATCCCATAGCTTTCCCGCATGGGACAAGGGGACAGGCATGGGACAAGGGGACATGGGACAAGGGGACAGGTACATTGTCCCTGCTTGCCTCTTAATCCTGAATTCCCGAAAAATAAACTATACAGGAAGATTAGCCAGCCATACCGGGATATCATCCGCAGACAGGCCGCATGCATTGAAAGAATATGTCCTTTTATAGACTAGGTTTATCTTTGAAGATTTTTTATAAGGTTTGAAATCCGGTACGTGCAATCCTTAACCCGCAGTTCTTTTTTGCGCCATGAATCGGACAAAGGGAATTTGACGCCATCTTTTACCGAAGGACCCATATCCCAGTTGCCGTCATCCTCTTTGTTCGCGTTCAGCCATTCAGCCACAAACATAAGTTTTTCTTTGCACCCCGGGTTTCTGTACTCCGCGAGCAATTCAACAGCAGAAATATACCTGCTTGCTTCCAGAGATTTAAATGTTTGCGGCAAAACGGATATTTGTTTATCATAAATATAATAAATACCTGAGTGATGCTGCAATATATAATCAATCAGGGCCAGCGCAGTTTTATCGCCCAAAGCGTCCGAAAGCAGAGAAACGTGATAAAAATTTGCAAAATCGAGTAAACGCCCGCCTTTAGGCTTAAGATCGAAGACTTTTTTATATGTATCAACATAAATGTCATGGTTGTATGAACCCTTTTCAAATGCCCTGCTTATTATCTCTGCCCATTTTCGCGCAACTTCATTTGCGGTATGATCATCTTTTGTAAATCTGCGTATCCAGGTAGACAGCATAAGCGATGTGAATATGTCCCAGTTGTGTACTTTTTCCCTGCGATCAGGTATTTCTTTTTTACCCGCCAAGCAGTCCTGCATGTATGAAACAGCCTTATGTATTGGCTTGTCATTTATTGTGTATCCTAATATTTCAAGCCTTCTTAAGGCTTGTTCGGTAGTTAGTTTATTTCTTTTCGTAGGGTTGCTGAGGGTGTGAAAATATCCCCACGATCCGTCATCTTTCTGCAGGTCAATAATTTCAGCCGCCCACTTTGTATTTTTGTAATCAGACATATTTATTCCTCACTTATCCGTTTTCACGAGTCCTGGTATTATTACCTATCGTCAATATTATCATATTGTCCGCCGCCTGTAGAACAGGAAAATGTTTTTAACATTCGTTATAATCGTTTATAATACGTTCCAATTCGGTACCTGTTATTTTAATATACTCATTTATTTTTTTCGCTTCTTTTGACATAATTTCTCTATATTTTTTTTGGATTTAACAGACTTTTCAAACTTATTTTTATAGTCTTTTTGTTTTTCAAGCTGTTTCATCTGTTTTTTAAAGTTTCTCTGGGTATCGGTTTCTATTTTCATCACCTTCTTTCTTTAAATGCTATTTTATAAAATATGACAATAGATTGCAAATTAAGGCATGTATAGAAACAATCGGAAGTTTAATGCTTTTATTTTTACAAGGGAATAGTGACTTTTGAAATTGGAAAAAAAATATTTATTTACCGTATTGGAATTGAATGTGAAACGGTAATATAGTATGATTATAAAGCGAAATAAAATAATAACGGGAGTTGATTGAACATGAAAAGAGGTTCAATGCTGATAACAGCATTGGTTATTGTTATTGTAATCGCGCTGATATTAATTTTTTCAGCAATCGGAACATATAATAGCCTTGTCGCCCAAAATGAAGAGGTTCAAACTGCCTTAAGCCAGATTGACAACCAGCTTCAAAGAAGAAGCGATCTTATTCCGAATCTCGTGGAAACGGTTAAAGGGTATGCAGCTCATGAGGAAGAGATCTTTACAAGTATTGCCGAATCACGCGCAAAGCTTGCCGGAGCGACTTCTATAGAAGACAAAGCAGAGGCAAGTTCTGAACTAAGCAGCGCTTTGTCAAGGCTTCTCGTTGTAGCTGAAAATTACCCTGAATTAAAGGCGAACGAGAATTTTAAGGATTTGCAGGTTCAGCTTGAAGGAACCGAAAACAGGCTTGCTGTAGCGAGAATGGATTATAATGAAGCAGCCCGTAAATTCAACACGGCAATTAAGAGGTTCCCGACCGTTATTTTTGCCGGAATCTTTGGGTTTGAAAGCTATGACTATTTTGAGGCGGATGAAGGAGCCAGAGAAGTTCCAAAGGTCGACTTTAGTAATTAACAATTATGTCTTTGGAGAAAATGATAATGAAAAAGCTGATTGGAATAACTACATATATAGTTATCCTTCTTTCCGTTTTTGTCAGCCTTCCATGCTACGGATCACAGGTTGATTATCCGAAGCCGGCCGATAATTTTTTCGTAAATGATTTTGCCGGTGTCATAGATCCGGATACGGAACGGGATATTCAAAATATAGCGATCCAGCTTTATGAGAAGACATCCGCGCAGGTTGTTGTTGTCACGATTAACAGCCTTGAAGGGCAGTCTATTGAAGAATATGCCGTTAACCTTTTCAGGGAATGGGGAATAGGAACGGCGGAAAAAAACAACGGCGTTCTAATCCTTATCGCAATCGAAGACCGCTGGTCAAGGATAGAGGTCGGATATGGCCTGGAGGGCGCTCTCACGGACGCCGAAACGAGAAGGATACAGGATAATTACATGATCCCTGCTTTTCAGGAAGGCGATTACTCATCCGGCATTAAGAACGGCTTTCTCGCGACAGTTCACAAGGTTTATGACGAGTATGGAATTGATATTGGGGAACTGGACGAAAAATTTGTATATGAACCTGCTGACAGCCATCGCGAAAGCAGTGATGACAGACAAATCGTTTTTATTATTATTGTTATAACCTTCCTGATAATTGACATGATATTTTTTCGCGGCAGGCTAACAAAAGCGCTGTTTATAATTTTCATGTCAGGAGGAAGATACAGGGGCGGAGGAGGCCACGGCGGAGGATTTACCGGCGGTGGAGGAGGCTTTTCCCGGGGCGGCGGTTTTTCCGGCGGAGGAGGCCGCAGCGGGGGAGGAGGAAGCTCCAGAAGGTGGTAACAGTAAATTGCGGTTACCTGTCTTGAAATCCCGGTAAAACCAAGCTTCCGGTGCTTTGCCGGCAATAAACTTTCAGTCAGCATAACGGAGGTAAGAAATTTTGACGATAGACGTCTTATACGTCGGCAGAATGGAATACGGACACGCTCTGGATTTGCAGATGCGGTTATGGGAGAAAGTTGCTTCGGGTGAAAGCCGTGATACTTTAATTCTGCTTGAGCATCCCGAAGTTATAACGCTCGGCATCCGCGGGAAGAAAGAGAATATCCTGGTACCGGAAGACGAGTTGAAACGCCTCGGAGTGGAAATCGTGCAGGTTAACCGGGGCGGAGATGTCACGTATCATGGCCCCGGACAGATAGTGGGCTATCCGATAATGAACCTGAATAATTGGGGCAGGGATATACGTGATTTTATTATGAAGGTTGAAAATGCGTTTATTAAGATCCTGGAAGACGACTACCGCATTAAATCCGTCAGGGGCGATAAAACCTACACCGGTGTTTATGTCGGAACCGATAAAATCACGGCGATAGGAATACAAGTGAAACGCTGGACTACAATGCACGGTTTTGCGTTTAATGTGAATACCGATCTTTCAAGGTTTGATTGGATTGTTCCGTGCGGTTTGAAAGACAGGGGCGTAACTTCGGTTCAAAAGCTTACGGGCAAAAAACAGGACATGGACAAGCTTTTCAGAAGAACCGCGGAGGTTTTCTGCGAATGTTTCAACGCATCTGCGAACTTCATACAAAATAGGTATTTTTAATGTGAATGATGTATAAGACTAATGGGCTCATTCAATGAACGGCTTAAATAGATGCGGAGGACGCGAATGGAACGGATCAAAAAACCCGAATGGCTGCGCGTTAAGGCGGGCGTTGCGAAGGAAAACGCGTTTGTTCAAAGCATACTGAATAAATTCGGTCTCAATACTGTCTGCAGTGAAGCGGCATGCCCGAACCGCGCGGAATGCTACGGCAGGAAAACGGTAACGTTTATGATTCTCGGTAAAACATGCACGCGAGGATGTACCTTTTGTAATGTATCAAAAGGGATACCGGAGCCTGTGGATGAAAACGAACCGGAACATGTCGCGCAGGCTGTAAAAGCGCTTGATATACGCCATGCGGTTATAACATCGGTTACCCGTGACGATCTTCCCGACGGGGGAGCGGAGCACTTCGCGCAGGTTATTGAAGCGATACGGGAAGAAACGCCCGACGTGACAATCGAGGTACTGATACCCGATTTCAAAGGTGATTTGGAAGCATTAAGCAAGGTTGCGAAAGCGCATCCCGACATTATAAACCATAATGTTGAAACGGTGCCTTCATTATATCCCGAAGTAAGGCCCCAGGCGGACTATTTGCGTTCGCTGGCCGTTTTGAAGGCCGTAAAAGATTTCGATGAAACAATCTATACAAAATCTGGGATTATGGTTGGCCTTGGTGAACAGCCGGATGAAGTTTCGGCCGTGTTTACCGATTTGAGAAATGTACGATGTGATTTTCTTACAATCGGTCAGTACCTTTCGCCTTCGAAGCAGCATCATCCGGTTGTAGAATATATTCATCCCGACGTGTTTTCGTCTTACCAGAAAGAAGCATATGAAAAAGGTTTTTTATATGTCGCTTCGGGTCCGCTCGTCAGAAGCTCATATATGGCCGAACAGGCGATGCAAAGTATTTAGTAATCCTGAAGTTAAAAACCATCTTGACAGAAAAACCGATATTGAATAGAATAGTGTTAGCACTCGATAGCATAGAGTGCTAACAAGCGTTTTAATATTCCTTTAAATTAATAGATTCTTTGAAGGGGTTTTGAAACGCTTTTTAATTGTTCATAATTACAAAACCGATAAAAAACACTGAAATGAAAGGAGAAGAGAGCGTATGAAAGTCAAACCGTTGGGAGCAAGAGTGCTTTTAAAGGAGATTGAAACCGATGAAACAACGAAAAGTGGCATTGTACTCCCATCAAACGCAAAGGAAAAACCGTATATTGCCGAGGTGATTGAAACAGGACCTGGTGAGGTTAAAGACGGGAAGGAAATTAAAGTGACTGTCAAAAAAGGGGACAAGGTCATCTACAGCAAGTATTCGGGAACCGAAGTAAAACTCGATGATGAAAACTATCTTCTTGTCAAACAGGATGATATCCTGGCGATAATTGAGTAAGGAGGGTTTAAAATATGGCCGCGAAAACGATAATATATGATGAAAAAGCGAGAAAAGCAATCGAAGCCGGTATCAATATACTGGCAAATACCGTAAAGGTTACTCTTGGGCCAAAAGGCCGCAATATTGTGCTTGATAAAAAATACGGTACTCCGCAAATAGTTAATGACGGCGTTACAATAGCGAAAGAGATTGAACTTGAGGATCCGTATGAAAATATGGGAGCACAGCTTGTAAAAGAAGTGGCAAGCAAAACAAATGATGTTGCAGGAGACGGTACTACAACTGCAACGCTGCTTGCGCAGGCAATTGTCAGGGAAGGACTGAAAAACCTTGCCTCGGGTGCAAACCCGATGATAATGAAAAAAGGAATGGAAAAAGCGGTCGATAAAGCGGTTGAATTAATTAAGGGTAACAGCAAAGATATTAACGGCCGGGCAGATATGGAGTTTGTAGCAACCATATCATCCGGTGATGAAACAATTGGAAAGCTTATTGCCGATGCAATGGAAAAGGTTACGGCCGACGGTGTTATAACAATTGAAGAAAACAAAACATCCGACACTGTAATAGAAGTAGTTGAAGGTATGCAGTTCGACAGGGGCTATATATCACCGTATATGGTCACCGACAACGAGAAAATGGAAGCTATCCTGGAAGATCCGTATATCCTTATAACCGATAAAAAGCTTAATAATGTCCAGGATCTTTTACCCGCGCTTGAGTTAATAATTAAAAACGGAAACAAAATGCTTATTATTGCGGAGGACGTTGAAGGCGACGCGCTTGCTACCCTCATAGTGAATAAGCTGCGCGGAACATTCACGTGCGTTGCGGTCAAGGCTCCCGGATTCGGCGACAGGAGAAAGGAAATGCTCCGCGACATTGCGATACTTACGGGCGGTCAGGTGATTTCCGACGAAGTGGGAATGGACCTGAAAGATATCAAGCTCGACTGGCTCGGCAAGGCAAAATCCGTAAAGGTTCAGAAAGAAAACACGATTATTGTTGACGGCGCCGGTGACAGCAAAGCCATTAAAGACAGGATTGAATCAATAAAGAAACAGATTGAATTAACAACATCCGAATATGACAAGGAGAAGCTGAACGAAAGACTTGCGAAGCTTGCCGGTGGCGTAGCCGTCATAAAAGTCGGGGCTGCAACCGAAACGGAAATGAAAGAGAAAAAATTAAGGGTCGAAGATGCGCTTAACGCTACAAGAGCTGCTGTTGAGGAAGGGATTGTAGCAGGAGGCGGCACGGCCTACGTCGATATTCTGGATGACCTTAAGAAACTTGTCGATACGCTTGAAGGCGACGAAAAAACAGGTGCGGCAATTATACTGAAAGCATTGGAGGAACCAGTGCGTCAGATTGCGATAAACGCGGGGGTGGACGGTTCCGTAGTTGCCGAGAAGGTTAAAAGCAGCCCTGAAGGGGTTGGATTCGACGTACTGAAGGAAGATTACGTCGATATGTTCAAAGCAGGTATCGTTGATCCTGTTAAAGTTACCAGGAGTGCGCTGCAAAACGCAGCCTCCATTTCAGCAATGATACTTACAACCGAAAGCGCTGTTGCAGAAAAACCGGAAAAGAAGAATACCCCGCCAATGCCTGCCGATATGGATTATTAATATAAAACCTCCGGGAAAAACCCGGAGGTTTCAATGTTTTATGAGGTTCCTTGAAAGGCAGTGCCGCGTCTGCTATAATATGGCCATAATTAAACTATATACGGGAGAAGAATTATTATGTCTTTAACTGTCCGCACGCGTTATGCTCCAAGCCCCACAGGCTATGTACACATCGGAAACCTCCGGTCCGCACTCTATGAATACCTGATTGCCCGTGTTCACGGCGGGCAGTTTGTATTGCGTATAGAAGACACCGATCAGGAGCGGATTGTCGAAGGAGCCGTTGATGTTATATACCGCACTCTGAAAATGTGCGGGATTCAGCACGATGAAGGCCCTGATATCGGCGGGCCTTATGCGCCGTATGTCCAGAGCGAACGCAGGGATACCTACCTGCCATACGCGAAAGAACTAATAAAAAAAGGGCATGCGTACTACTGCTTTTGTACGAAAGAGCGCCTGGAAAAGCTTCGTATGAAATGTGAAGCGGAGGGAAAAGCGTTTCGTTATGACCGCCGTTGCTTAAGCCTGTCGGAAGACGAAGTAAAATCGAAAATTGATGCCGGCGAACCGTATGTTATACGCCAAAAAATGCCGGATGAAGGCACAACGACATTTCACGATTCGGTTTACGGGGATATTACGGTTGATAACAAAGACCTTGAGGATCAAATCCTTATTAAATCCGACGGTTTCCCTACCTATAACTTCGCGAATGTGATCGATGATCACCTTATGAATATAACTCATGTGGTCAGAGGAAGTGAGTACCTTTCTTCAACCCCGAAATACAACTTGCTGTACGAAGCTTTCGGGTGGAAGATTCCGACTTATGTTCACCTGCCTCTTATAGTAAAGCCGGACGGATCGAAAATTTCCAAGCGTAAAGGTGACGCGACATTCGAGGATTTGATCAATGATGGGTATCTTGTCGAAGCAATTGTAAATTATCTTGCGCTTCTCGGCTGGTCACCGGATTCCAACAGGGAGGTTTTCAGCCTTTCCGAATTGGAAAAGATATTTTCAATCAACCGTATCAGCAAATCTCCTTCGGTTTTTGATATGGCCAAACTGCGCTGGTTTAACGCTGAATATATCAGGGCGATGACGCCAGAAGCGTTTCATGAGATTGCTCTGCCCTGGATAAAAAAAGGATTGACTGTTGATTTGCCGACGCTTCCGATTGCCCGGATGATCCAAAATCGTACCGAAGTATTATCAGAAATTCCTGGAAGCATAAGGTTTTTGAATGAACTGGAAGATTATGATCTGAACATCTATGTTCATAAAAAAATGAAAACAGATCTTAAAATATCTTTGGACAGCCTTACTGCCGCTGTTCCTGTTATTGAAGCGTTAACGGATTGGTCGGAAGATAGTATTCGTGAAGCCATGCTGAATCTTGTCGCAGAACTTGGCATAAAGAACGGACAACTGCTATGGCCTGTCAGGACAGCCGTTTCTGGTTGGGAAGTAACTCCGGGAGGCGCCATAGAAATAGCGGCGGTCCTTGGGAAAACCGAAACCCTGAGAAGAATCCGGATTGGTATTGACAGGCTCAAATCCAGCGGACAGGTTTAAAAATGGAGTACACTCCTGGTAAAAATAAAAAAACAAGCCGGATAGACTGCGTTCCGGCTTGTTTGCTGGTGACCCCAAGGGGATTCGAACCCCTGTTACCGCCGTGAGAGGGCGGTGTCTTGACCGCTTGACCATGGGGCCTTACATTATTACCAATTGGACAAGTTCTATTTTACAGGCCACAATAATAAAAGTCAATAATTACTCTCCGCCTATGGCGTCAAAAATCTTGACAACAGATTATAAGCCTTGTATAATAAGCAAGGCACAGATTTAATATTACGTGCACCATTAGCTCAGTTGGTAGAGCACCTGACTCTTAATCAGGGTGTCCCGGGTTCGAGTCCCTGATGGTGCACCAGCAAATATCAAGGGTTACAAGATTCTTACCCTTGATATTTTTATTTTTGAATTAATTCTTCATTCTCCCGTTTTGTTATGATATGATATTATCGCAATCATAGAAGAGATAATTCAAGTTGAAATCAGTACAGTTAATCAAAGTCCCGGGCACGAATCCCGAATGGTGTATTATTTAACTGTCGATTTATATTTCATAAGGAACAAACAGGTCATAAAAACATTCGCATTTTTTTATAATAATAGAACGGGTGTCTGTCTGAAGATTGGATGTGTATTGCCGGGAAACCGACTTAAATGTATAGTAAATATTGGAGGGAATGATAAAATATGATTGAATTAATAGGTGTAAGCAAAACCTATGGAGGCACTGTTAAAGCCGTCGACAACATCGATCTGACAATTCCTGATGGTGAAATTTTCGGTTTTCTCGGTCCAAACGGCGCCGGTAAAACCACTACAATAAAAATGATAACCGGAATTCTTAATGCTGACAGCGGTACAATAAAGGTTAACGGAATAGATATTAAGACCGGTCCCATTGAAGCAAAAAGACAGATAGGTTTTGTGCCGGATTCACCGAATATGTTTTTAAGGCTGAAAGGTATTGAATACCTTCGCTTTATGGCGGATGTGTATGACGTAAGCCCGAAAGACAGGGCGCAGGTTATCGATGATCTGGTAAAAAACTTCGGCATGGAGGATGTACTAAACGATCGAATACAGAGTTACTCCCACGGAATGCGGCAGAAAATAGTGCTGATTGGCTCTTTGCTCCATGACCCGTCCGTATGGATTCTTGATGAGCCTATGACGGGCCTTGATCCGCGCTCATCCTTTTTCCTTAAAGAAATGATGAGAAAACGCGCAGACAGCGGGAAAACGGTCTTTTTCTCCACTCACGTGCTGGACGTAGCCGAAAAGATATGTGACAAAGTCGCGATTATAAATAAGGGCAGAATCCTTTTCTGCGGAACCCTGGACGAAATGAGAAACAGTTCAAAGAAAGATGAAACGCTTGAAAAATTATTCCTGGAGTTGACCGAAAATGAGTAATAAAACGCTGCTGTTAACAAGAACCCTCATAAGAAACGGCGAAGGTTTCGGCATAAAGGGAATGAAAAATAAAGTATCGAAGGTTTTATTCGCATTAATGCTAATGATAATTCTTCCGGGCCTTGTGGTCATGTTTTCGTTTTTCGTTAACAGCGCTTACAGCGCACTGACTGCAATAGGACAGGAAGGCGTGGTAATTAGCTGGGGAATTGCGATAGCATCGACAGTAATATTCCTGTTTGGAATATTTTATATAGCCGCAAGCTTTTATTTTTCCAGAGATGTGGAAGTATTGCTGTACCTGCCGCTGAAACCGAGACAAATTGTAGGCGCTAAATTTCTCACGGCTGCATTATTCGAATACCTGATAACCGCGGCGGTTTTCCTGCCTGTGGTTATTATTTACGGTATCAGAAGCGCTGCAGGTATTTTGTTTTATATATATAGCTGTGTCGTTTTTGTATTTATACCTGTTGTGCCGCTGTGCCTTGCCGCGGTGTTGGTTATGGTTCTGATGAGGTTTACAAACGCTTCAAAGCAAAAGGATACCTTCAGTATTATAGCCGGTACTCTTGCGCTTATATTGGGTTTAGGTATAAATCTTACCGTTCAGAAATTCATTATTAATATGAACCCGCAGGAACTTGAAGCGCTGATTATGAAAGGTGAAAACACCCTTGCCTTATTAACGTCAGGGATATTTCCCACGGCAAGGTGGGCGGTTTCCGCTTTATTGGATACGGTAACAACTGCCGGTTTTTTGAACCTGATGCTTTATGCCGCCGTATCGGCCGCTGTTTATATTCTCCTATTGTTTTTAGGTGAAATGGTGTATTTAAAAGGTGTTGTCGGGCTGTCGGAAACTGTTTCGAAAAGAAACAAACAAAACAAAACAGAAGCAAGGGATAAATTCCTTAAAAAACATTCCGCGCTCAGGACATATACGATGCTGGAACTGAAACTTTTGTTCAGGACTCCTATTTATTTTTTAAACTGCGTTATTGTAAATTTTATCTGGCCGGTATTACTGCTTATATATATGGTTATGGGAACGGAAGGGGCGGATATACAAGGCACGGTAAAACAGTTAATGAATAATCCGGATATTGCCGGTACTATTTTTCTGTTTGGAATAGCCCTGTTTACATTTGTTGCAGGGTTTAACGGAACCGTTTCCACATCCATATCAAGGGAAGGCCAGGAATTGTTTATAAAAAAATATATCCCCGTCAGCTATAGAACGCAAATACTTGCGAAAGTGTTATCAGGATTTATTCTTAGTATTGCCGGAGCGGTGTTTACGCTTATTGCAGCAACAGCCGTGTTTAAACTCCCGCTGTACATCAGCATGCTTATCCTTGCAGCTGGATGGATGGGAATGCTTTTTATATCATTTGTTGAAATTCTGCTTGATTTATATAACCCGAAGCTTGACTGGGATTCCGAGCAAAAGGCGGTTAAGCAGAACCTGAATGTGGTTTACAGCATGATAATCTCAAGCATTGTCGGCGGACTTACAATCTATGCTGCACTGCAGTTCTCACCGGGGTTCATCGCCGCAGTTTTATCATCGATTTTGGTATACGGGGTACTGAATGTTCTTGTATATCTCCTACTGCGTAAGAAAGGCGTAGAAAGGTTCGGCCGGCTTGAAGGTTAACCGAATCCGGTAAAAACTATTGCAAAACGCAGAAAACCTGTGTATAATATGATTTGCCGTTATCCTTACCGGATAACATAACAGCAAAACAGAATATATTTTTTCGTGGGGGTATAGCTCAGTTGGGAGAGCGCTTGAATGGCATTCAAGAGGTCAGGGGTTCGACTCCCCTTATCTCCACCAATTTTTGTTTTATCATGGATCTGTATGTTATATATGTTATAAACATAAAATTGAATATAATATAAGTGAGCACAAGCTCATTAGTAGTTAAATAGGGAGTCGTTTGGCTTTCGAGCAGGCGGCTCCTTTAGTCATTTATTGGAAGTAATATTATATTGCGAGCTATAGTTTTCATTGACTTTGAAAATTTTGATATCGCAAAAAAACAATATTATAAAACAAAAGCACTCCGTGAAGCACAATCATTAGCACAGACAACTTATAATATAATAAAATTTGTAGAAAAATTGTTAGTACCAGGAGATGTAACACAGGAGGCTTAACATGTGGTTTTATATAATTCTTGGCGCATTTTTTATTTTTGTAGGGTTGACGGTTCATGTTTTTAGATGGTATTTCCTAATCTCAGGTTATAATACGATGCCTAAAGAGAAAAAGGCGAATGTCGACGTAAAAGGCCTTGGCCGTATGATAGGGATATATTCTTATATAAATGGCGGTGTTCTAATCGCGATGGGTTTGCTGAATGCTTTAGGTCTTAAACATGCTCTGATACCGGCCATTGTATTTATTAGCATATCGACAGTTTATCTACTGATTAAGGCCCAAAAGTATGATGGAAATATTTACGATGAAAATGGGAAGCTGCGAGAGGGAGCATGGAAGCAATTTATTTTTCCTGTCGGTGTTGTCGTTGCTGCAATAATATTTGTTGCAGTACTGATGTTTTTCTCTTCTCAACAGACCAAGGTAACTTTTATTGATGATGGAGTACAAATCCACGGTATGTACGGCGATATTTATGCCTGGGATTCCATTAAGTCGGTAAAGATGGCGGAAGAACTGCCTGCTATTGAGCGGAGAACCAACGGCTCGGCTTTAGGACCAAACTTAAAGGGATATTTCAGAGTAAAAGAACTGGGCACAGTGAAGTTATTTGTTAACACTGAAAAGCCCCCTTTCATATATCTTGAAACAGATGACGGGGTTACTATCTTAAATTTGAATAATGAAGATGAAACAAAAGAAATATATGAAAAAATACTGGAAGGGATAAAAAGGACGTCGGATATCGGATAATGATGCGCTTTATTTTATTGCGGCCGCATTATTATTTTTATTTCTTTATAGCATAATGACAAAATACGGCGAAAAATATCGAAAAACTATTGTAAAAGCCGAACACTTGAGTTAATATAGAATTGCCTAATATAATTCGGACGATATGGGTCCAAAGTCTCTACCAAGCAACCGTAAATTGCTTGACTATTAGGACATATCCTCCGTTTTTATTAGGTGACAAAAAAGGGAGGATTTTTTTATGGAGAAGTTTTTCAAGTTAAAAGAAAACGGAACAAAATTTTCTACGGAAGTATTGGCCGGTCTTACAACCTTCTTCACGATGGCTTACATTATCGTTGTGAACCCTAGCATACTCAGTCAGTCCGGTATGGAGTGGGGTGCAGTATTCCTCGCAACCATCATTTCCGCCATCATCGGCACCTTGGTGATGGGCCTCGTGGCAAACGTTCCTTATGCCCAGGCACCTGGTATGGGACTAAACGCATTTTTTGTCTACACTGTATGCTTTGCACTTGGGTTTTCATGGCAGCAGGCTCTGTCCATGGTTTTTATTTGCGGTATCGTTAACATCCTGATTACCGTTACCAAGCTTCGTAAGTTTATCATCAAAGCAATTCCCCGAAGCCTGCAGAACGCCATCGGCGGTGGTATCGGTATCTTTATCGCTTATATAGGTCTTCTTAATGCTGGATTTATTGACTTTGGTGCGGGCGTACCCGCAATGGCCACTATTAATACACCCGCACTTTGGCTGTTCCTTATCGGTCTTGTAATCACAGTTATTCTGTTAGTTCTGAAGGTAAAAGGCGCTATTCTTATTGGTATTATCGCTACGACAATAATCGGTATTCCCATGGGTCTTACCTCTACCTCAGACACTATTTCATTTATAGACGCCTGCAAGGTTCTGCCCACAACATTAGGTGTTATCTTTACAAGTGAGGGGATTCCTTCACTGTTTAGTGACATGGGCAAACTTCCACTTATTCTTGTTACTATCTTCGCATTCACACTGACAGACACATTTGATACAATTGGTACCTTTATCGGAACTGGCCGCCGCACCGGCATTTTCAGTGAAGAAGATGAGAAAGCCATGGAATCCAGCGCCGGCTTTAAGTCCAAGATGGATAAGGCTCTTTTCGCGGATGCTATTGCAACCTCCATCGGTTCCATTTTCGGTACTTCCAACACCACAACATACGTTGAAAGCGCAGCCGGTATCGGCGTAGGCGGACGCACCGGTCTCACCAGCGTAGTCGTTTCAATCTGCTTTGCAATTTCCGCATTCCTGGCCACATTCATTAGTGCAATTCCTTCCGCAGCAACAGCTCCTGCACTTGTTCTTGTCGGTGTCATGATGCTTGCTGCATTTAAGGAAATCGAGTGGACAGATCTGGACGAAGCTATTCCCGCTTTCTTTGCCGGTATCTTCATGGCTCTGTCCTACAGCATTTCCAACGGTATTGCAACCGGCTTTATCTTCTACGGAATTGTGAAGCTTTGCAAGAAGGAAGGGAAGGATGTTCATCCCATTCTCTGGGGTTCCGCTCTGTTGTTTATCCTGAACTTCGCTCTGCTTGCTATTATCGGTTAATACTTAGTAAATAAAATAACACATTATACGAAATATCCACCCTCGATATGTATTTGCGGAAATATATCGAGGGTTTATTTTTTTGCAAAATTTGTCCATGGATTTGAGTTTACAGAATATATTACGCAGTCCCTGTAACAACTCATAGAGTGTTAACATAAACTAATTCTATAAGACAACTTTATACAGGGAGGAATGGATCATGCTCTCAGGCATTGAATTTATAAAACAATCACTGGCTTTGCACCTGTTTTTTGCAAGGATTATGAAAGAACATTCATTTTTCCTTGAAGTGGGGTTTACGCCGAGGGACTCAGATTTTACTCAACGAGCGGATGCTTTTCGCAGGGAATTTGACGATATCCTTGGAGAAGCCGTTTCGCTTTCAAACGGTGTTGTAAGCCAAAGGGTTCTTCAGTCCGGAGAGGTAATAACACCATTTACATTAGATGCCGAAAAGGCAACGATATTCTTCACGGGAATACAGATACCAACTCAACTGACAAAAGCAGAAGCGGATCTCATCGGTGATGATATCAAAAAAATCAAACCTGCGCTTGAACGGAAAGTAGCCCAACTTAACCAAAGAGCGATAAAAGCAACCGCTGCGTTGATACGGTTTAAAAAGAATATTTTATCCAATGTTTTAAGCTGCAAAATGTTCACATTTAATTATCCGCTGCTTATAAAACACATAATGCGTGAGGCAGAACTATATCTTTCACAGCTTATGAGACTGCAAAGAAGAGAAGAGATAATTATGAGAAGAGAGGCTTTGGAACTTGAGTTTTTCTGGAACAGGCAGATGGCGGAGCATGCCAAGTTTATCCAGGGTCTGCTTGATCCGACGGAAGACGCTCTTATTGAACAAGCTAATGATTTCGGGAAAGAGTTTGATAAATTGACAGCAGAAGCAAAGGCGGCAATTGACAGGACTACTCCGCACCGGGCTAAAGTTACTGTCAAAAGCTTAAAGGCAACTGAGGATTTACGGGACTTTAAAGCCCAGGGCACGCGGGGCATTCTTGCATGCAGGATAAGGTCGATCATTATACCGCTTTTGGGTGATCATGTCCTGCGTGAAGCGAACCATTACCTGAGGCTGCTTAAAATGTTTGAAAGGTACTGATAACATTTGAATTTGATAAAGTTAAGCAAGAATTTGAAAAATATTAGATACTGTTCAAGAATTAGTGATGCTGTTATATAATGTATAGTGAATTGTTGTCCATACCCGGGTCACTGCGTGCAGACTGCCGGGTTTTTGATGGAAGGACAAGCACTCTTAAGTTTTTGATATTTATGCATGCATCAAATGGCACAAAAAATCGGGTACGGCCCCCTGATGATTGTTATAATAAAGCCGGAGCCGGAGAGGAGTTAATTTCATGATTGGGTGGATAGAGGGGATTCAAAATGCGATTGAGTATATTGAGGATAATCTTACAGAAGAATTGAACATACAGGAAATTGCTGAAAGAGCATGCATTTCAGCGTTTTATTTCCAGAGGATCTTCAATATACTATGCGGTTTCACGGTAGGAGAATATATCAGATGCCGCAGGCTCAGCATGGCGGCGCAGGAACTTTCGAAGGCAGATGCAAGGGTAATTGATGTTGCATTAAAGTATGGTTATGATTCCCCTGACAGTTTTGCGCGCGCGTTCACCAAGTTTCATGGTATTCCTCCATCGTCGGCCAGAATAAAGGGTGCAAATTTAAAATTATTCGCACCGGTAAAAATTAAATTAATATTGGAGGGCGGTACTATGCTGGAATACAAAATAGTTGAAAAGGCACAGTTCACTGTAATAGGCAAAGCAAGACGCTTTGACACGGAAACTTCTTCCAGTGAAATTCCAAAGTTTTGGGAGGAGCATAACAAGAGCGGGGATAAGGTTGTCTGCGGAATGTACGGAGTCTGCATGGATATAGACGGCAAAAATTTCGAATACCTCATTGCGGACAACTATCTGCCATGGAACGAGATCCCTGACGGTTATGAAACGAGGGTAATTCCTGCCGGGACGTGGGCGATATTTCCGTGCAGGGGCAGATTGCCGAAATCTTTGCAGGACGTTAACAAAAGAATCTGGAGTGAATGGCTGCCAAGCTGCAAGGAATATAAACTTGCGGGAAATTATGACGTTGAAATGTACACCCCGATGCAAGGGAATCCTGATGATTATTACTGTGAAATTTGGATACCCGTAGAGAAAATATAATAAGTGACAAGGAGAAACAGAAGTAGTAAACTATTAAATCTTTCTGAAAACTTTACTTTCCGGGCAATATGAAATTTTCTCCGTAAACAGCATTTATGAAATGTTTATCAGGGTTTGCAAGCCTAAGTCAGGCATGCAAACCCTGATCTATCGCACACGTTTTATTGGCTCCACACCTGGTGAATGGTTTATAGCCACCGAACCTTGTTCTTCCGGTAATATTTATTTGCCTTGTATTCTTAGCTATTTCGCTGTATAATGTCCCTAACAAATTTAGATACGGCTTTAATTCTATGGAACAGTATGTCAATGCTATAAAGCGTCATATGGCTGCGATGATTTCGGTTAAGAGCAAAGTGTGACGTATTACATACGTGGAGCAGAAAATGAGGAAAAATATTCTTACTTCTTTTTTTGCACTGGTTCGTTCAAAAGACAACATCCAATATTCGCAATGTGCGCCTCGATCATCTTCAGTATATGTTAATATTTCCCCTGGCACCTGTTTTTGCGAATATGCAGGACGCTTTATTCAGCAATTCTGTTCGGCTTTTCGGGTTGGACGCAATGACGCTGATGGGAAGTGCGTATTATATCGGCGCGGGAGCGTTGTTTGCGTTTTCGGATGTTAAAAATATGGCAAAGGTTTCCCGCATATCCGCAGTAGTCATGACCGCTGCCTATATCCCATGGATTGTGATGCGTGAAAGCCTGCTCAGCCTGGTGCTTGCGATAGTATTCATGTTCTTTTTGGGCGGCTGTGCGGCATGCTCGGCATTTGCCTACACCTTTGCGCTGAATAATACCGAAAGGCTGCTCGGTGCGGCAATGATTTCCACTTTTTTTGCGCTGAATCAGATCGATTCCGGTCTGTCCCTTCTGTCCGGATTTTTCGATAAGCTCTATTTGACGGCGCTTGTGGCGGGTAGTTGCATCTGCCTTTTCTTATACAAAACAAGTGATTTTTCCGTAGCCGAAAACAAACCGAAAGCGATACTTAATCCCGCCCTTATGCTGATGCTTTACTTTTTTGTTGCCCATTACTTTGTTGAAATATTTTATACGTATCTGCCCGGGGCATCGGAGCCCGATGCCATGATCGCGAACGGAGCAGTCGGCATATTGGCGGTATGCCTTGCGGTTGCTTTGCAGCTTATCACTAAACGCAGTGTCTGGAATATGTGCAACCTGTTCTTTGTCGCTGAAATCGGTACGTATATACTGTATTTTACTCCCGAAGGTTCCGTTTTACGAAGCCTGGCCCGATTTCTCCACGGCTTTCTCCCGCCTATTCCAAACACCTGTTTTTTGCCGAATGGTCAGATGATTTTTATGGGGTGGACATGGCTGAGGCAGGGCAGAAAATAAAGCAATCGGGTATGCTGGAAGGCTTGGGGCTGTCACCGCGGGAAAAAGAAGTCGCCTCGCTGCTTTTGCAAGGAAAGTCCGCAAAAGAAATCGCGGTTAAATTGAACATTACCATCAGTACTGTAAATTTTCACATCAAAAACCTCTATAAAAAACTCAATATCGGCAACCGTTCGGAATTATTTGCCCGGTTTACTTCATATGCAGCGTATTCCCAGGTTACAATACCGGCTCGAAATGATTGACCGAAAGATAAACAATGATAATATAAAAAGTCCTGGCCTTGTTCAAGGCTATTTTTTATGCCTACCTACCAAAATTGATAGCTAACAATTTTCATTTTTCTCCTGTACGATTAAAACAGAATGGGGGTTTTTTCGTGGCAGCAGACAAAGGAAGGCAGTATGGGATTGATTCCGTTAAGATATTAACTCCGCGCGAAAAACAGGTTTTTTATATGCTGCTCGAGGGCATGAAGGCGAAAGAAATTGCTTTGGAAGCGTCTATCAGTGTTTCAGGTGCAAACTATTTTATCAAGAGGATATACAGGAAATTGAATGTTAACACCAAGACAGAACTCGTTATACGGTATTTCGAATTCCGGCAGCACAAAGGAGAATAAGAGACTGATTTAACCTTCCAGGGCTCTTTGTTCATCCGTTTTGAGAGAACCTGCAAAAGGCAGCGGATGAGTCAGCGAAATGATTAAAAAAAGCATTATCTACCCGTATTCGAAACAGGAGGTAGCGATAACATGATCGCACGGAGCGGCCAGGTATTTCAACCGGCGTTTCCGGCTTCCGGTCAGCTCCAGGAGCTGCCGGACACCCAATGGCAGGTAGTTCTGGGTACACAGATACAGGGGCTTCCGGACGTCCAACCGTCCGCTCCATCTCTCGATCAATCGTCCGGAACGTCATTTAGTCAGTCGCTTGGAATGGCTTACGACTTTGAGACCAGCGAGATGAAATGCATAAACTTTTTCCTTAAAGATGTTAAACTGAGTAAGAATCAGATTACGAATCTTTATTACGGTACGGCAAAGATGGACATCGGTTATGACACGCCTGTTGATGTCCGAATTAAAGACGCCGATTTTGAAGAAGGGGGCGGCTACGCGCATGACCTTCTGACAAAAGGGAAAGTCTATATCACAGAGCCCGCCGGGCTTTCGAGCATCGGCCTGACGCTCATGAGCCTCAATGTGTCGCCCGAAAACAGAACGGCAAAGGTCAGCGGTTATATCAAAAGCACAAAAGAAGGCCAGAATCTCGTGGGTGATTTATTCGTACTTGAGTTTGAAGACGCAGAGCTTAAACCGGGCGAAATAGTCATCACCGAAGGATTGCCGCAAATCCGCTATGAACAGTTTTTATTTAAAAGCCTGAATCATATAACAATCCTGCTCAGGCCTGCGCAGCAGTGGGATAAGAGGCTGCTGTCCATGTCCGGCAACAGCGTATTTATGAAATCACACCTCGAGACGCTGAACAACGAAGGCCTGGAGTTTAATATGAGTACGATGAGTTTTGACATACAGGGCAGAATGAGCGCTGTCTTCACCGCGACGAAAGAGCAATGCCTGCAATTGCTCGTGCCGGGCGGCGCGGGATTGCGTGTAAGGCAGGCCGGTCTTCAATACGTAAACGGAGAACTCAAACCGGGCGGGTATCTGATTGGCAAGCTCGTGCTGCCCTTTGAAAAGGCTACCGCCGAAGGCGAACTCGTGCCGGGTCTGTACGCGGGCGGACATCCTGCGCACAGCGAGATGGACGACCTCGCGGACGGCAGCGGCGGGCTTACTGACAGGCAAAGATCCGCGGCGGGTGATATGTTGGTGCACTATGGCGAAATAGTACAGCAAAACAGTCTTCTTATCCTGCCAGGCTCTTTTACTCTGCAGGACAAGTGCGCATCAATTCCGATTGAAATAAGGGATTGGAACGGCGAGGGTTTTGTTGTTGAGTCGTCAACAATGGATTCCGTGAGGGTGACAAACCGAAATATTGATGAAGGACAATTCATCGACCATAACAAGTATGACTATAAACAGCGCAACCAGGCTGTAATTGTAACACCGACGACGGTGTCGGTTGACCTTGACCGTAATGACTCCCTGCCGGGGCAGGACGGTTCGCAGGACCAGAACGGTTACGGAGAAATTCTGACACCGAAGGAAGTCGGAAAGCCATTCTGGGTCGGTATAGTGATCAACGACGGAAAGCTGGCTCTTCCATCATCCTACCTGCAGCAGGCCGACGGCGGAACCATCGAATTTTCACTTTCTGAGGGGGAGATGATTTACGACCTGAACGGTTTCAGTTACCAGACCTACTTGTACAGCAGCGACCCGGAAGGCGTACCGGCGCGGTTCGGCGAAAGTCTTGGCGGCTTTAAGGATGTAAGGATT
>Ga0209537_1001802_pt1 | contig 23143 bp, 23 predicted proteins | sample BioPla4DNA1_FD_187698 | JGI IMG/M metagenome (GOLD analysis project Ga0209537, IMG submission 187698) | Biogas fermentation microbial communities from Germany - Plant 4 DNA1 (SPAdes) (version 2) | ecosystem: Engineered > Bioreactor > Anaerobic > Digestate | place: Bielefeld, North... | reverse complement strand
ATCTCTGCTGTCTTGCCAAAGCTCCTAAAAATATTTTCTACACTTCCTATTATACCATTAATGTTGAAATTTTTCTCATCTTTTATTACATTAATGAATAAGGTTGTTTCACCTATATTGATTTCGGGACTAAAGTAGGAGGATAACATGATGGTTACGGGATTTTGTTCAGCACTATATCCATAAATTATCAGGTGGTTAAAGCCCTCCTCATAGATTTCCTCTATGAGGTAATATTTTCCTTCTAAAAATAAATCTCCCCTATTTTGATCTAATTCCTCACCAATTAACTCTAGCTCATCCTTAATCTCCTTTCCAATTTCCTTTATTTTCTCTTTAGATATGAATTCATCTAGGATTACTCCCCCAATATTAATTTCTCCTTCTAAGAATTTACCCTTAAATTCCTTTAGGATTCCTGTTAAAACATCATTTTCACTGTATTTAGTATTGGCAACGGAAAATGTAGGTACTAATAAAAATACTATAATTGCAAAAATAATTATCCTTTTCATTTAATTCCCCTCCTTAAAAAGAGTAAATTAAAGGAAAGGATACATCCTAAAAAATGTAAAGGGGGACAAAACATTATTTAAGAAAGTACCCTTTCCTTATGGTAAAAGTATTACCAAAGAAGGGTACTTTTTATACATATAACAATTATTTTTTTCATTGTTTTTTAATGTCATTTTGTGTAAATTTTTTTAATCTATCACCTTTAAACAAAAGAAAAAAAGCCTCATATTTGAGGCTTTATCTATGCTTCCTTTTGGATCATATCCTTAACCTTCATCAACCTAGTAATTGATGATCTTTCATTTTCATCTAGTTTCATCCTGATAAATCTGATGGTTTCTTCCAAATCAGGGATTGTTCTATATTCTAGAGCATTTACCCTTCTTCTAGTCTTTTCGATTTCATCTGCCATTAGTTGGGTTGCCTTTTCTATTTCTGCTAATTCCAATAGCTTTGGCATAATTCCATAAAGTTTAGAAATGGCATCGTCTAATTCAGATGAAGTTTGAACAAAACCATAAGGATAAATACTACCCTCATCTCCCTCAAGCTTTCTAATGAAGTTCATGGCGGGAACGTTTACGCTCATTATATTCTTCTTCTTTATTTCTACTGAAATGCTTTCCTTTGGAAAGGATACAGCCTGTTTCAGTATTTCTGGAGACATAACAGCACTGGCTAATAAAAACTCTTGAAAGGATTCATGTAATTCCTTTTCTACTTCCATCCTTAAGGCTTTGTTTTTTCTAATCAGCTCTATAAACCTTCTCATGAGCTCATCTTGCTTATCCTTTAGAAGCTTATGGCCTCTTGTAGCTGTAGCAAGCCTTTTTCTAAGGGTTGTAAGCTCCATACGAGTAGGTTTTACATTTAAGATAGCCACTATTTTTCAACTCCTTCAGTCTCCAGCGGAAGATATTTTTCAAGATATACGTCTCTAATTCTCTTAAGTTCTGTTCTAGGTAATAATTTGAGTAGCTCCCAACCTAAATCAAGGGTATCTATAATGGATCTATTGTTGTTATATCCTTGGTTTACATACCTATTTTCAAACTCCTCTGCAAATTTAGCAAAGGCCTTGTCTGTATCTGATAATGCAGCATCTCCAAGGATAACTGCCAACTCTCTAGCTTCCCTACCTTGAGCATAGGCTGCAAATAGCTGGTTCATAGTATCTGCATGGTCTTCCCTAGTCTTACCTTCACCTATACCCTTGTCTTTAAGTCTTGACAAGGAAGGTAGTACGTTTATTGGAGGTTCTAGCCCCTTCTTGTATAATTCCCTAGAAAGTATTATCTGACCCTCTGTAATATATCCAGTTAAGTCTGGTATAGGATGGGTTATGTCATCCTCTGGCATTGTAAGGATTGGGATTTGAGTTATGGAACCTGGTCTACCCTTTATCCTTCCTGCCCTTTCATATATGGTAGCAAGGTCAGTATATAGGTATCCTGGATATCCTCTTCTTCCTGGAACTTCCTTTCTAGCCGCGGAAGTCTCACGAAGTGCCTCCGCATAGTTAGTCATGTCTGTTAGGATAACTAGAACATGCATATCCCTTTCATAGGCTAGATATTCTGCACAGGTTAGGGCCATACGTGGAGTAGCAATTCTCTCTATGGCAGGGTCATCGGCCAAGTTTATAAATAGGACTGCCCTGTCTATGGCACCTGTTCTAGTGAAGTCATCGATGAAGAATTGGGCTTCTTCGAAGGTTATACCCATGGCACCGAATACTACGGCGAATTTTTCACCTTCGCCTAGTACCCTAGCTTGTCTTGCAATCTGAGCAGCTAGTTCAGAGTGTGGCAAACCTGAACCTGAGAATATAGGTAGCTTTTGCCCTCTTACTAGGGTGTTAAGTCCGTCTATGGCAGATACACCGGTTTGAATAAACTCTGAGGGATAGTCCCTAGCCACTGGGTTCATAGGTACACCGTTTATGTCCAGTCTCTTTTCTGGGATAATCTTTGGACCATCATCTATTGGCCTACCTAGGCCGTCGAATACCCTTCCTATCATGTCACTAGATACTCCTAATTCCAGTGGCCTACCTAAGAACCTAACCTTGGTACCCTTTAAGTTAATACCTGCGGAACCTTCGAAAAGCTGAACTAAGGCCTTGTCTCCTTGTACTTCTAGAACCCTACCTCTTCTCATTTCCCCAGTTTGGATTTCTATTTCTACAAGTTCCTCGTATTTAACTCCTTCTACGCCTTCAACCATCATCAGAGGTCCTACAACTTCAGTAACTGTTCTATATTCTTTAAGCATCAAGGATACCTCCTTTGCTTATAAGCTCATCTATATTGTTTTTGAGCTCATCTATTATATTTTCTATTTCTGATACCTTATCTTCTCCTATGAACTTAGCTCTAGCGATTTTTTCTCTTACTGGAAGATCTAATATTTCATTTAGGTATACTCCATTGTCTAAGGCCCTCTTTCCTTCATCGTAGAAGGCTAATACCATCTTTAACATTAGATTTTGCTTATTTAATGAAGTATAGGTGTCTTCCTCATGGAAAGCATTTTGTTGCAAGAAGTCTTCTCTAATAGTTTTTGCAGCTTCTAGTTTCAATTGGTCACCTTCTGATAGTGAGTCCCTACCTACTAGTCTAACTATTTCCTGCAAGCTAGATTCTTCCTGTAAAAGAGTCATTGCCTTTATTCTATTCTTAGAGAAGTCTGGATCTATATTCTTATCCATCCACTCATCTACTTTATTTTGATATAGGGAATATGAATTCAGCCAGTTAATAGCTGGGAAGTGTCTCCTGTAGGCAAGACTTGAGTCTAGTCCCCAGAAAACTTTAACTATTCTTAGGGTTGCCTGGGATACAGGCTCTGAAATATCTCCACCTGGTGGGGATACGGCACCGATTACAGTTAAGGCACCTACTCTTTCGTCATTACCTAAGCATACTACTTTTCCAGCTCTTTCATAGAACTCAGCAGCACGTGATGCTAGATATGCTGGATAACCTTCGTCACCTGGCATTTCCTCTAATCTACCGGACATCTCTCTTAGAGCCTCTGCCCATCTAGAAGTAGAGTCAGCCATTATAGCTACTGAATATCCCATATCTCTAAAGTATTCTGCAATTGTAATACCTGTATATATTGAAGCTTCTCTCGCTGCAACAGGCATATTAGATGTATTTGCAATAAGTATAGTCCTGTTCATCAAGGATTCTCCAGTTCTTGGGTCCTTGATTTCAGGGAACTCCATAAGTACATCTGTCATCTCGTTACCACGTTCGCCACAACCAACATATACTATGATTTCAGCGTCTGCCCATTTAGCTAATTGGTGTTGAACTACAGTCTTACCAGAACCGAAAGGCCCAGGTACGGCAGCTGTTCCACCCTTAGCTGCAGGGAAGAAGGTATCTATTACTCTCTGTCCAGTTATTAATGGCTCATCGGGATTTAATTTTCTAGCATATGGTCTACCTCTTCTTACAGGCCATTTTTGCATCATTTGAAGATTGTAATCCTTATCACCTTCAACTACGCATACAGTATCTACTACAGTAAATTCTCCTTCTTCAATGGATTTTACCTTTCCTCTTACTCCTGGAGGTACCATTATTTTGTGTAATACTACTGTAGTTTCTTGTACTGTTCCTATGACATCTCCTGGCTCAACTTGGTCTCCAACTTTTACAGTTGGGGTAAAATGCCATTTCTTTTCCCTATCTAGACCTGGCATCTCTACACCCCTAGTTAAGAAGTCACCTGCTATTGCCCTAATAGCATCTAGAGGCCTTTGTATTCCATCAAACATGGTTGTAACAAGACCAGGTCCTAATTCTACTGATAGAGGCTCACCAGTTGTATATACTGGCTCACCAGGACCAATTCCTGTAGTTTCCTCATATACTTGAATAGAGGCTTTATCTCCTCTCATCTCAATTATTTCTCCGATGAGCTTATTATCTGAAACTTTAACAACGTCATATACATTAGCTTCGTCCATACCCTCAGCTACTACTAAGGGCCCGGATACTTTTATTATTCTTCCTACTTTCAAGATAAGCCCTCTCCTTTTATAAAATATTTGTTCCTACAGCTTTCTCTACATTCTTGTTAATCATATCCATACCAATATTCAAAGTTCCTTGATTACTAGGTATTAGAATGACTGCAGGAAGCATTTGATTATTATACCTTTCAATCGTTTCTGGTATTAAACTAGCCGTTTGTTCAGTTATAAAGATGATCCCATATTTATTTCTAGCTAGAGTATCAACAACTCTTCTAGCTTCGTCTTTTTCAATAACTGGGTAAACATCTATTCCCAGAGCCTTGAAGCCAAGGATTGAATCCTTATCTCCTACTACTGCAACCTTATACATATAGATCACGCAACCTTTCTCTAATATCCTCTGGAGAAAGCTTGTTAACTTTTGAAACCATAATAATTCTAAGTATTTTAACTTCTGTTTCCTTGGCTATAATATATGAAAATATGGGTTCAGGTCCAAAGTTAACATACTTAGATGGTTTGTTTAACTCCATTAGATAATCATCCATTAGTCTTTCAAACTCTGACAAACGACTAGTATTTTGGTAAATTTCTAATCCCTTTTTAACTTCGGGACTAATATCATAGCTTCTGTATTTGCTGATAATAACTTCTATGGGTTCATTTAAGGATAAAACCAATTCATCTATGCCAATATTTCCATTAGGAAGTAAGACTTCCTCTAAGAATTTCATATCTTTTTTCTGTTTCTTCACCCTTATTAGGGTCCTAATATTTGTGAAATCGATTGAATCCTTAACATATTTAATGAATAATGGTATGTCTGTTTCCTTCGCTAGTTCGTATAAGTGGTTGAAATAATATCTATCAAATAGGATATCGATTCTTTGAGGATCTTTATTTTCATTATAATCCCTTTCAACTTCCTCCAAGGCTTCTCTAATTCTTGGCTCCAAATATTTTAGGTTGCCAGTTAGATAATCTGTTTTTAGCCTTTGGAAGTCCGTAGTACTTATTGGCACATACATGTCACTTAAGTCAGTTCCTAGGACTTTCTCCTTAAACATTACCTTTAGATTGTGGTAATCATATTTTAGTACCAATAAATCTACTACAACTTTATCCTTAGACATTTCATACATTAATTCGTAGACTCTCTTTAATTCAGAAGAAAGTATGTTTTCATAATCTTCTACCCTAGTTACACCTCTCATTACATTGGCATACTCGGTTTCTCCTAGGATTTTAAATACTTCCTCCGTATCTTTGGCATCTACCATTCTTTCAATAACCGCCCTTGAAAGGAGTCTAGTTTCAAGGACTCTAGTTCTAGTTACAGCTTGGATATAATCCATCCTGTCCATGAAATCACTCCTATTCCTTAAAGAGCTCTTGGGCTAATTCTGTTACCATTTCGTCCCTGTAATGTTCCACCAAAGAATCAAAGGTATAGTTTAAAATTATCCCTTTGTCCTTAATTAGGAAACCTGACTCTACAGTTTCATCCTCTGAAACCTTAAGAGCTATGCCAAGTTTTTTTACTGTATCTTTCATATTTTCTGGAACGACTAAAACTTCTTCACCAGTTAATTGGAGTCCTTTTAGTACGTTCTTTAAGAAAGATACATACTTGTCTTCTTCTAAGGCTCTTAACCTTTCCTTAGCTAGGTTAAATACCCTTTCCATTATTTGCTGCTTAGCTAGTAGCTTTTCATTTCTTACCTTTAATTCAGCACCAGAAATGATTCTTTCCTTAGCTAAATCAGCTTCCCTCTTAGCTCTTTCTAATAGTCTTCTTTTATTTTCATTGGCCTCTTTTTCCTTTGAGGCAATTATTTCATCCTTAGCCTTATTGGCCTCTTCCATAATTAGATTAGCTTTTTCTTTAGCTTCATCAATTATCCTTTGTACTAGATTCTCTAAGTTTGACATCTCTTCACATCCTTAGCTAAATTAAAAACTAACTGCATTTACAAGTATTAGTGAAACAACGAATGCTAACAATGCATAGGTCTCAACCATAACTGCGTAGATTATACCTTTAGTTGAGTGTTCTTCATTCTTAGCAAGTATTGATATACCTGCTGCCGCAGTTTTACCTTGTGCTATAGCTGATAACCAACCTACTATACCTATTGGTGTACAAGCAAATAGTAAGTACAAGCCATTGGCTACACTCATGTTAACATCAAGTTTTCCTAATACCATTAGGGCAATAACGAATCCATAAAGTCCTTGAGTACCAGGTAATAGTTGAAGTACTAAAGATCTACCGAATTTTTCTGGTTCTTCAATTATTAGACCTGATGCTGCTTCCCCTACTGTACCTACACCTATAGCAGAACCTATACCTGATAACATAGCTACTGCAATACCTAGTGCTGCAAATACTACTCCACCATTGTTAACTAATAAATCAGCAAATGCCATTTTTTATTACCTCCTAAACTATTTTATATTAATATATTTTGTTTTGCTTCTAAAAAGATTAAATGCTTTTCCGCCACCTTCATAGAATTTACCAAAGAACTCTACATAGGTAAGCCTTATAGTATGAACATAAGCACCTAATAAGCTTAAGAATATGTTAAATAGCTGGCCTACAACGAAGACAACAATTCCACCTAGTATGCCTACGGGTCCCTTTCCAGCCAGCATTCCAACTATCATGTTGATAGAGGCTGCTATAAATCCGCCAGATAGTCCTAGGGCCATAAGTCTTGAATAGGATACGAAGTCTCCTACATAGCCAGAGATTCCATATAATTCATAAAGTCCAGCTACTAGCTTTCCAGGTGTACTCTTTACGCTTCTACCGCTAGTTAATACGATTCCCGCCATCCCTGCTATCATAACCCATTTAGCTATTTGTCCAATAACTGGTGCCAATGGGACTACAAAGGATACTAGGAATACAATACCACCTGAAAGTGCCATATACCAGAATCCTACATCAAAAAAGGCATCTAGGTACTGGCCATCCCTAACCTTCATATAAACTTGAATTCCAAGGGCGAAGAATAGGTGTATTATACCAAATGCTATGGATATTATAAGCAGTTCTTGATATTGGGTTGCAGGATCCATAATTCCTGGAATCGGAATCGCTCCGCCTAGGCATGAGCCAAAGAATAAACCCCAAGCTATGGTTGAATAGCTTAAGTAGTGGAAAAATCTTAAAAACTTTTCTTGACTCTCTGATAGATTGGCAACTTTAAGTGCAATTGTAGTTGCTATTAACATTATTATTCCGTATCCTGCATCAGCAACCATCATACCGAAAAAGGCTAGGTAAAATGGCGCTAAATATGGAGTTGGGTCTACTTCATTATATTTAGGCAGTGCATACATGCTTGTTAGTGACTCAAAGGCTTCTACAAATTTTGAGTTCTTTAATAGTATTGGTACGTTTGGATCATCCTTATCTGCTTCTTCAATTTCTAGATAAAAGGCATCCTTGTGAGTCTTTTTAATTAATTCCTTGAATTCCTCAGCTTTATCTGTTGGAATATAGCCTCTAGCTACATTCACCTTTTCTGTTGTGAGGAAGTTTTCAGCAGCTGTTACCCTCAGCTTTTTATTCATTAAGTATTCATAATAAACTTCTAGATTAGGCACATCTTGAGCCAATCCCTTAATTTCTTCTATGACCTTAGATTTTTCATCTTCCAACAGCTTCAATCTTTCATCAATAGCATTTAATTCTTCCTTTGGAGTACCTTCACCATTTAGAGTAACCTTGGAGAATCCGTTATTTCTTAAGATTTGATTTAAACTTTCTGCTTCATACTTAGAAGTCAAAGCTAATAAGTACATATTATTTTTGTCTTCATTTATGATTTCCATATGGGTATACTTTAGATCTAATAGGTCTTCATTTAGCTTATCCTTTAGCTTTACAGGAACAGTACCTATAAAGATTTCGGATTCTGTAAAGGCCTTTAGATCCTTAATTGGATAGTCCAACGCCCTCCAGTGTATAAGCTCTTCCTTTAGAGTATTTAGATTTGAAGCCTCTTGATCATAGCCATTAATCTCATTGGCTAGATTTCTTAATTTAGTATAGACTGGACCATAGTCATATTCCAATGCCTTTTCTTCCAACTCTTCAAAGGTGTAATTGTCCTTACCCTTAATCATAGCCTTGATTCCAGATTCTCTTTCATAGTGCTTGGACAATATGTCAATGGAATACTTGACCTGGGAGATTTCCTCATTTACCTCCCCAATGCTTTTAGGAATAGATACTGTTTCCAGCCCTTCCTCCACTAGATTTTCATCCTCTTCGGGATTGATAAAGTGGACATACTCAAATTTTTGGAGCTCATGGAGAAGATTATCCCTTTCTGAGTCAAAAGTAAATAAGCTAAATTTACTCATTTTAACTATTGCCATTTACATTCACAATCCTCTCAATAATAATATTAACTGTCTTGTCCAAATCCTCATTGCTCATCTTTGCTAATTTTTGTGATTCTTCCAATCCTTTTTCTATGATTGGATTCGCTATGGATTCTCCCTCAGCTATGGCTTTTTCCTTTAAGGCATTAGCTTCTTTTTCAGCTTCAGCCATAATCTGGTGAAACTTCTCTTCAGCTAAAGCTTCAGCTTCCTGTTTCAAATCCCTAGCGGCTTGATTTGCTTCCTGCAAAATAGCATGAGCCTGGGCTTCTGCTTCCTTGACAGCTTCTATTGCCTCCTTTGCCACTTAATCACCACCTTTTTAGGAAAATTTTATTGAATTTTTTGATATGTATAATTATTACATACCCTTAAGAAATGTATACGCAACTTTACAGACTTGCCCAATTTTTGGGAAAATTCCGGTTATTTGTTAACTATTGAAATAATTGTAGATATTCTCTATATAGAGTATAGAAACCTAAAAAATAGGAACTAGGATTTCCTAACTCCAGACTAGTTTTGGAAAAGTTATAACTATTTTAATTATAGCAAACTTATATATTCTTGACAATAAATTATCAATTTATTTTCAGTATATAAAAACTTTATAGTTATTATATACAATACCTATATTTTTTTCAAGTCAATTTGCAGACTATTCACTATGTTGAAAATCCTTTGCAAATTTGACTGATTTCCACAAAAAAATAGCCCATGTTAAGGGCTATTTTTTTATACTTCCATATGTTTTAAGTTCTCATCAATTATTAATTCCGCTTCAGTAGCTGCTTGAACTTCTTCTACTGTATATTCTGGGTTTATTTCCTTTAATACTAATCCTTTATCTGTAACTTCTATTACTCCCATTTCAGTTATAATAAGGTTTACTTCCCCAGCAGCTGTTAATGGAAGGTTACATTCTTTTAATATCTTGTGGTTTCCTTTTACTGTATGCTCCATGGCAACTATTACCTTTTTAGCTCCTGTAACTAGGTCCATGGCTCCACCCATACCTGGTACCATTTTTCCAGGAATCATCCAGTTAGCAAGGTTACCTTTTTCATCTACTTGTAATGCTCCAAGAACTGTAATATCTACATGACCACCACGAATAATTCCAAAGGATGTAGCTGAATCGAAGAATACTCCTCCTGGTAAAATAGTTACACATTGAGCTCCTGCGTTAACTATATATGGGTCCTCTTGGCCTTCCTCTGGGGCAGGTCCTAGGCCTATAAATCCGTTTTCAGATTGAAAATATACATTAATTCCTTCTGGTACATGGTTAGCTACCATAGTTGGCAATCCAATGCCTAGGTTAACTACGTCACCATCTTTTAATTCCTTAGCAACACGTCTAGCGATGAATTCCTTCTTATCCATTATTTGCCACCCCCTACAATATAATCAACAAAAATACCTGGAGTAACAACATGATTTGGATCTATATCTCCAACTTCTACTATGTTATCAGCTTCTACTATTACTATGTCTGCTGCTGTAGCCATTAAATGATTGAAGTTTCTTGTGGCACCATAATATACGATGTTACCGAATTTATCTACTGTGTGTCCAGCAATCAGTGCAACATCAGCTCTAAGGGGTAGTTCTAAAAGATAAGTTTTTCCATCTAATTCTATTTTTTGTTTTCCTTCTTCAACTACAGTGCCTACTCCTACAGGTGTTAAGAAGCCACCAAGGCCAGCTCCACCTGCTCTTACTTGCTCAGCAAGGGTTCCTTGGGGTACTAGTGTTACATCTAGTTCTCCAGCATTCATTTGATTTCCTGTTTCACGATTGGTACCAATGTGGGAGGCTATTAGTTTTTTAATTTGTCTGTTTACAACTAATTTGCCTGCTCCTATATCGGGGAAACCAGTATCGTTGCAGATTAAAGTTAAATCTTTAACTCCTTTTTCCACTAGAGCATCGATTATCTTATGTGGAGAACCACAACCTAAGAATCCACCGATCATTATTGTCATGCCATCTTTAATATGAGATATGGCTTCTTCAATGGATACAACCTTGTTCATAAATACACCTCCGTTATATTTTAGTGAAGAACTAATAGTTAATAGTGAATAGTTGTTTGGGTCGAGCTTTTAGGTCAAAGATTCTTCGCTGCGCTCAGAATTACAACAGCGGTTCACTGTTCACTGCCTTTCACTCTTCACTCTTCACTATTAACTTTTCACTATTCAATACTATCTCTTAACTACCATGGCTATTCCTTGGCCGCCACCTATACATAAAGTAGCTAAACCATTCTTAGCATCTCTCTTAGCCATTTCATGTAGTAAAGTAACTAAAATTCTAGCACCTGAAGCTCCTATTGGGTGACCTAATGCTATAGCTCCACCATTTACATTTACCTTTGATGTATCAAAGTTTAGTTCCTTTATAACTGATAAAGCTTGAGCTGCAAAAGCTTCATTTGCTTCTATTAAATCTAGGTCTTCAACTGTTAAGTTAGCTTTTTCTAATGCCTTTTTAGTAGCTGGTATAGGTCCAGTTCCCATGATTGATGGGTCTACTCCTGCTGAAGCATAGGAAACTATAGTAACCAATGGAGTTATTCCTAGCTCTTCTGCTTTTTCCTTGCTCATTACTACTAAGGCTGCTGCACCATCGTTTATACCTGAAGCATTTCCTGCAGTAACTGTTCCGTCTTTCTTAAATGCTGGTCTAAGTTTAGCTAAAGCTTCCATAGTAGTACCAAACCTTGGATACTCATCTGTATCTGCAATTATTGGGTCTCCCTTTCTTTGTGGGATTTCAACCGCAACTATTTCATCTTTAAATCTTCCGGATTTCACAGCTTCTTCTGCTTTGTTTTGGCTTTCTAGGGCTAATTGGTCTTGCTCTTCACGAGTTAAACCATATTTTTCTACTATGTTTTCTGCTGTTATTCCCATGTGGTAATCGTTGAATACATCCCATAGGCCGTCTTGTACCATGTAGTCTTCTATTTGAGCGTTGCCCATTCTTTGTCCCCATCTAGCTGATTTTAACAGATATGGAGCTTGACTCATGTTTTCTGTACCACCAGCTAATACTATTTCAGCCTCTCCCGCTAAAATAGCTTGAGCAGCTAAGGCTACTGCCTTAAGACCTGAACCACAAACCTTATTTATTGTAAAGGATGGTACCTCAATTGGGATACCTGCATGTACTGAAACTTGTCTAGCAACGTTTTGTCCTAGGCCTGCTTGTAGTACATTACCAAAAATAACCTCGTCTACCATTTCTGGCTTCACATTTGCTCTTTTTAGAGCTTCTTTTGCCACTACTGTACCAAGTTGTACAGCTGATACGTTTTTAAACATTCCCCCAAAGGAACCAATAGGTGTTCTTACCGCTGAAGCAATAACTATTTCTCTCATTTTTCTACCTCCCATAAATTTATTTTAAATTAATTATGACCATGTCTTTGTGAAAAAAAGTTTTTTTCACAATTATATTATAGCAAACTCCATGCCAAGTTTTTAAATAAAATTAAATTCTTTACAAATATTGAAATTTACTAGCTTGTAATGGTGTAAATATAGCAATAAATCTTTTCCTTAGATTCAACAAAATCAAAAATGTAGACATTTGTATACACTTCCATTATGTTTCTAGGTTTTTTGTGTATCTAAATATCTACATTAGTGCAAAAACTGTATCTAATTATATACATCATTTATTTTATATTTATCAATCTTTTTGTATAAGGCTGTTCTATGAATACCTAGTCTCTCTGCTGCTAGGGATTTGTTTCCATTGGCTAGTAGAAGGGCTTTCTTTATGGCTTCTATTTCTGCTTCTGCAACTACATCCTGTAACAAGGGTATGTCTTCTATGCTGCCTGATGTTATATTAGGATTTCTATTAAATAACCTCTCTGGCAAGTGTTCTGGCAGTATGAACTTGCCTGTTGAAAGATTAACTGCCCTTTCCAATACATTTCTCAATTCCCTAACATTGCCTGGCCAACTATATTTTTTCAATATTTTCATCGTTTCATTGGTGATTTCCTTTTGTCCTAATTTCATCTCTTGCAATAAAAATTCCAGCATATTTTCAGCTAAAGGTTCTATATCTTCTATTCTCTCTCTAAGGGGTGGAATTTCTATGGAAACAACATTTAACCTATAATATAGGTCCTCTCTGAACTTGCCTTTTTTAACTGCCTCTTCTAGATTTTCATTGGTAGCTGCTATAACCCTGGCATCAAAGTCTATTTTTTTGTTGCTACCTATTCTCTCAAACTCCTTGGATTCCAATACCCTAAGGATTTTGGCCTGCATCTCCAAGGGCATGTCTCCAATTTCGTCTAAAAATATGGTACCTCCAAGGGCTTGCTCAAATTTACCTGGCTTGCCTTCCCTCCTTGCTCCTGTAAAGGCTCCCCTGTCGTATCCAAAGAGTTCAGACTCCAACAAGTCCCTAGGTATGGCAGCACAGTTAATGGCTATAAAGGCCTCATCCCTTCTATAACTTGCCCTATGGATTGCATGGGCAAAGAGCTCCTTGCCTGTACCAGATTCACCCGTTATTAGGACAGTTGAATTGGTCTCCGCTGCCCTCCTGCCTACTTTTTTTAAGTACTCCATCTTTGGATTTCTTGTAATGATGCTGTCAAAGGAGTATTTTGTACCCTGTATCCTTTCGATTTCCCCCTTATATTTGTTTATTTTCGATTGTAAATCTAAAAGCTGGTGGGCAAGCTCTTTCACTTCACTAATATCCTTAAATAAAACTGTTCCCACAGCGCCTATTACCTTGTTTTCTTTAATGATGGGGATACGGTTTGTTATCATATCATAGCCTTGGATCCTTTGAACGTCCCTAATTTCTTTTATGCCTGTTTTGACCACAATATGCATACGAGTATTCTCTATTACTTCCTCAACTGGCCTGCCAATGGCATCTTCCTCTTTAATGCCCAGGAGCTTTTCGTAGTTCATCTTTACTATTTTGCCTTCAGGGTCCACTAAAACATAGCCCTCATAGGCATAGTTCAAAATATCTTCAAGCATCTCAATACTTTCTTTAAGTTCAGCTAATTTGTCTTCCATGAAAACCACACCCTTTTTTTTAGTGAATAGTTAATAACTAATAGTGAATAGTTGTCTGGGGCTAGATTTTTGGTCTAGAGCCCCTTCCCTTAGGGTGACTTTCCATGGCAATTTACAATTCGAAGTAAACTATTCACTTTTCACTATTAACTATTAGCTATTCACTGTTTAATATATTATAACATATTATCAGGTTAAACTATATATAAAAGCAACACTCCTTAAATCCAGAGTGTTGCTCTTAAAACTATAGGATCATTCTTATTTATTTTCATCAAGTAATATATCTACTATTCTTTCAGCAGCCTTCCCATCTCCATATGGGTTTACTGCATTGGCCATGTTTTTATACTCTTCTTCATTTGATAGTAGTAAGTCTATGCCTTCAAATACTCTTTCATAACTGGTACCTAATAATTTGGCAGTGCCTGCCTCTATACCTTCTGGTCTTTCTGTTTCTTCACGAACCACGAGGACTGGTACTCCAAAGGTAGGCCCTTCTTCTTGAAGTCCTCCTGAATCTGTAACTATTAAATGTACCTTTGACATAAGGTTTGCCATAGGCTCATAATCTAAGGGCTCTATTAGATGGATTCTATCATGATTCGATAATATTCCATAGGCAATTTCCCTTACCTTTGGATTTAAATGCATTGGAAATACTAATTCTACATCTTCGTATTTTAATATTATATCTTTTATGGCACTAAATATATTTTCCATAGGCTTTCCAATATTCTCCCGCCTATGGGAAGTAAGTAAAATTACTCTTTTGTTTTCATAATCCAACTGGTTTAATAAATCTACATTAAATATGTAATCATCCTTAACCACATATTTCAAGGCATCTATTACGGTGTTGCCAGTAATATATATATTCTCTTCTAGATAACCTTCCTTCAATAAGTTTTCCTTATTTCTAATAGTAGGAGCAAAGTGGTAGTTTGTTAGTACTCCTGCTAATTTTCTATTGGCTTCTTCGGGATAGGGTGAGTAAAGGTTTCCACTTCGAAGTCCTGCTTCTACGTGTCCAATTTTTACTCTTTGATAGAAGGCCGCTAAGGCTCCGGCAAATACTGTTGTAGTATCTCCTTGAACCAATAGAACATCAGGCTTTTCCTTTACTATTACTTCTTCTAGTCCCATTAAGGCTCTAGTTGTTATCTCCGATAAGGTTTGTCCTGGTTTGAAAATGTTTAGATCATAGTCCGGTTCTATATGAAATACTTTTAACACTTGATCTAGCATTTCCCTATGTTGAGCTGTAATACATACTATACTTTCTACGCCTTGTCTTTTTTCCAGTTCCTTTACAACTGGGGCCATCTTAATCCCTTCAGGCCTAGTGCCAAAGACAGTCATTATTTTCATTACTACCCCTCCCTCTTTTTTCAATTGACAATTCACAGTTCACAGTTCACAATTACCTTCAGTGGACAATTGACAGTTGACAATTGACAATGTTATTGTAAGGCTTTTGGGTCACAATAATCTCTAGTTCCAGAGCTTCAAAATTGTCAATTGTGCATTTTCCATTGTCAATTGTCCATTGGTTAACTTCTTCTTTCAAATATTCCCAGCTTAGCTGCCACTATTACGGATAACACAAGTAAAGCTACAGATAGATAGACAGCTTGTTTACTATTAGCTTGGGATACAAGTATGGCGATTAAACCAAAAGCTGCTGATATGCTGTAAAGTATAAGTACTGATTTTCTTTGAGAAAATCCTCTATTTAACAATCTATGATGTAAATGTCCCTTATCTGCTGCAACTATAGACTGACCATTTAACAACCTTCTAAATATGGCAAAGGTTGTATCAAATATTGGCACAGACAATATAAGTATTGGAGCTACTATGGCAATGGTGGCTACAGATTTCATAACTCCTTCTATGGTTATGGCAGCCAACATAAAACCTAAAAACAAGGCTCCAGTATCTCCCATAAAGATCTTAGCCGGATTAAAGTTATAGGGTAAAAATCCTAAACAGGCTCCTGCCATTGCTGCTGACAAAACTATGATGTTTGAATATCCAAATCTTCCTGCCACTATCATCAGAGTTAGGCTAGATATCATGGCAACCCCTGAAGATAGGCCATCTAAACCATCTATAAAATTCACTGTATTTGTAATACCTACTACCCAAAATAAAGTAATAGGAATTGATAGCCATCTTAAATCCAATAAGGTAATATCCCTTGAGAAGGGATTAGTGACGAATTCAATCTTTACGCCACCAATTATGAGAATTAAGCCTGCTACTATCTGAAATAAAAACTTTGCTTTTGGATTAAGTTCTCTAAGGTCGTCAATAATTCCTCCCATTACAATAATTGTTCCACCTAATATTATAGATATAATTTCATTTGTTAATGGAAGAAAAGTCAAAGTAGCTATAATCACAGCAAAAAATATGGCCAATCCGCCAATAAGGGGCATAGGTTCCTTATGAACCCTCCTATTATCCTTTGGGATATCAACCGCCCCTATTTTGATGGCCAATTTCCTTACAAGTGGAGTCAATATTAACGAAATAGCCATAGATGTTAAAAAAGGCAGAATATATTTTAACATATCAAACCCTCTCTATTATTTAGTTCCGAACAGTCTATCACCAGCATCTCCTAGGCCTGGTACAATATAGGCATGTTCGTTTAATCTTTCGTCTACACTAGCTACATAAATATCTACATCAGGATGGGCTTCTTGTACAGCCTTAATTCCTTCTGGGGCAGCTATTAAGTTTACCAACCTAATAGATTGGGCTCCTCTCTCCTTTAAGAAATTTATAGCTGCTACAGCAGAACCACCTGTTGCAAGCATTGGGTCTAAAACTATTAAATCCCTTTCCTCAATATCTTGAGGCAATTTACAATAATATTCTACTGGCTTTAGGGTTTCAGGATCCCTATAGACTCCAACATGTCCTACCTTAGCAGTAGGTATAAGCTGAAGCATGCCGTCTACCATACCCAATCCAGCCCTAAGTATAGGTATGATACCTACTTTCTTGCCTGATATAACCTGTGATTTCATTTTAGTTAAAGGTGTTTCTATTTCAATTTCTTCTAATGGAAAGTCCCTCGTTACCTCATATCCCATAAGCAATGAAACTTCAGTAACTAACTCTCTAAACTCCTTGGAACCAGTATTTTTATCTCTAATAAAGGTTAGTTTGTGTTTAATTAGTGGATGATCAAATACTACCAATTTTGCCATAGAAAAAAACTCCTTTCATATATGAATTAATATTCCTAAAAATTATATCATATATTGTCTTTTTATTTCACTGATTTTTATACAATTTCACAGATTTTATAACAAATTTTAACCTTCTATTTCGCAGATTTTTTCTATTCTTCTGGCATGTCTTCCACCAGTAAACTCAGTCTTTAGCCAAATAGATACGATTTCAAGGGCTAAATCTTTTCCAATAACCCTACCACCAAGGGCTAACATATTGGCATTATTGTGTTCCCTACTCATTCTGGCAGAATAGGTATCGCTGCATAAGGCACACCTAATGCCCTTTACCTTGTTACAAGCAATGGAAATACCGATTCCAGTACCACATATTACTATTCCCCTATCAACTTCCTTAGATACAACTGCTTCCGATACCTTTTTTCCATAATCTGGATAATCTACTGATTCCATTGAATAAGTTCCATAATCGATATATTCAATATTCTCCTTATCCAAGTATTCCTTAATATACTCTTTTAATTCATAACCACCATGGTCACTACCTATACCTATTTTCATTAAAATCTACCTCCGTTTTTTCAATTCACAATTCAAAACACACTCTTCACTCTTCACTAATCTAACTCTTCACTTTTAACTATTAACTTTTGTATCGCCTCATAAATTTCATCTCTTGTTTTTTTATAAACGGCAAGGCTTTGTCCAAAGGGGTCCATTATATCTTTTTCCCTTCCATAGGCATATTCCATTAAAGTAAACACCTTCTCCTTAGCCCATGGAAAATTATATGTCAGAAAATCCTTGTGGGACTTTGACATAGTCAAAATTAGGTCTGCTTCCTTTAGCAAGTCTTCATTAATTTGAGTAGTCTTATGTTTCAATATATCTATGCCAATTTCCTTCATAGCTTCAACAGAATTCCATGATGCCATATCACCAGAAAATGCACTGATACCTGCAGATTTCACATTAATATCTAGCTTGTTTTTTTCTGCTAAATCCCTTAATATTCCTTCTGCCATTGGGCTTCTACATGTATTACCAGTACAAACAAATAAAACATTCATGGGACAATCTCTCCTTTATACCTTAATGATTTTTCCAGAGGCTGCCTTCATCATCCTGTTCATTATAGCTATGCCTAAATTGGATAGATCTACGCCTTCAGCTAAGATTATATCTACTTCTAAATGGTCAAAGGTTCTCAATATATTAAATAGGTTCCTAGCAATGGTCTCCTTGTTTTTCCTGCTGCCCATGGATATAATTAACCCTTCTTTATAAAAATTCTTGGTTTCATCGGTACATATTATTCCAACTCTTTTGCCTTCCTTTGTATACTTTTCAGTATTAACAATAATTGCATCTACAATACTATCTACTTGGCCACTAAATAAAAGCATTTCTGCCTTTGGTGCATAATGCCTATATTTTTGGCCTGGTGATTTTGGCACTATTTTTTCATCTTCCTTTATTATACTAGAATCTATAGTTATATTGGGGATAAATTTTGACAAATCTTCTTTAGTTACTCCACCAGGTCGAAGTATCATTGGTATATCTGTAGATAAGTCTAAAACTGTCGACTCCAATCCAATACCTGTATCTCCACCATCTAATATCATATCTACCTTGCCCATCATGTCTTCTATAACATGGTCTGCAGATGTGGGGCTAGGTTTACCAGATATATTTGCAGAAGGAGCAGCTATAGGTGTATTAGCTTCTTTAATTAGCTCCAAGGCAATTTTATTTTCAGGCATCCTAATGGCTACTGTATCTAAGCCTGCTGAAATCATCTCTGGTACCTTAGGTGATTTCTTAAAAATAATGGTAAGAGGTCCAGGCCAAAATTTATCCATACAAAGTTTTGCCACAGGTGGAATCTCCTCTACCAAGTCTTTAACTTGTTCAACTGAATGAACATGTAGGATTAAGGGATTGTCCTGTGGCCTTCCCTTTGCCAAAAATATTTTCTTTACTGCTTTTTCATAAAGGCCATTGGCTCCAAGTCCATAGACCGTTTCAGTAGGAAAGGCAACTAAGCCACCTTCTCTTATTATCTTAGCAGCTTCTTCTATTAAGCTTTTATCTATATTGTTTTCATCTATTTTAATTATCCTTGTTTCCATAAAACCACCTTTTTTCAATTTACAGTGTAAAGTATAATGAAATCAACTTTTCACTATTCACTCTTCACTATTCACTATTTATTGTTCTTGTTTATTATATATTATTATTGATAAATCCACAATTCACAATACTAATTATTTGTTCCAATTTTTATTTTACTAATAATCACCTTTTTCCCTTCATATTTATTAGTGGAGGGATGAAAATGAATATATGGTTAGTAAGTATAATCGGTTTTTTAGTAGGTGTAGTTGGTACAGGTTTAGGTAGTCTGGTGGGGATTTTCATCAAGAAAACTGATAAAATATTGGGTTTTTTGTTGGGATTAACAGGTGGTTTTATGATGTTTATAGTAAGTTTCCACTTGTTTCCTGAGGCCTTCTATTTAGGTGGAATCTACATAGTCTTAATGGGCGTAATCCTAGGTATTGCCATTATAGTAGCCTTAGAAAGCCTATTAGATAAATTGACTTATCTTATCAGTTTGAGGTCAGGTTTACTCCTAGCTCTAAGCATCGCCCTACACAATTTCCCAGAAGGCTTGGCCCTAGGCTCAACCCTAGTAGGAGTAACGGATTTTGGCCTTGTGCTAACCTTAGCCATGCTTCTACACAATATACCAGAAGGCATATCCATGGCTTTACCCTTTAGTATGAATAGGGTAAACCCTTGGAAAATCATGGTATTCAGTATAATAGCAGGAGCACCAACTGGCCTTGGTGCCTATATAGGAGCTTATTTAGGTACTATTTCTAATACTGTAATCTCCTTCTGTTTAGCCTTGGCTGGCGGCATAATGCTTTATATAGTATGTGATGATTTAATTCCAAAAGGAAAAACCCTTCACAAAGGAAGGGTTTCAAGTGTTGCTGTTGTTATTGGATATGTACTAGGAATTATCTTGTACTTTTAGCCTTAGATCCATTTGAGTTTAATATATACCGAATATATTGATGTGGCCTGTAGAGCATGATCCTAGGACCTGAAAATCTCATTACCTCTCTAATCTTTTCCCTCTTATCGGGAATATAACAATGGGTCTTACATTTTTTACAAGAGGTTTTCTCTTCTCCATATCTGCAGTTTTCTAACCTCTTTATAGAGTAGTCATATAAGTCTTTACAGCTTGGACAATTTTCAAGCCCTAATTTATGCTTCTTCTCGCAGTACAGGCTTATCATAAATTCAAGGGTCTTTTTGTCCTTTTCAATCCTTGACATACCTGTCCCCCCTTTGAAGTTGTAAAAACTTCTCTTTATGAGAAATCATAAAGAGAAGTTATTCACTTAGCTTTGCTGCTTGGTCTGATGTAACTAGGGCATCTATCATTTCGTCTAGATCTCCATCTAAAAATGCATTTAATTTGTATAAGGTTAAGTTAATCCTATGGTCTGTTACCCTACCTTGTGGGAAGTTATAAGTTCTAATCCTTTCAGACCTATCTCCAGAACCTACTTGGCCCTTTCTTTCCTCTGCCCTTTCTGCTGCTTGGTCCATTAACATCTTATCATATAGTCTTGTCTTTAGAATCTTCATAGCCTTTTCCCTGTTTTTGATTTGGCTTCTTTCGTCTTGACAAGCTACTACTATACCTGTTGGCAAGTGGGTAATCCTAACGGCAGAGTCAGTAGTATTAACGTGTTGGCCACCAGCTCCTGAAGACCTGTAGATATCTATTTTTAAGTCCTTTTCATGGATTTCAATATCCACGTCTTCTGCTTCAGGCAATACTGCTACTGTAGCTGCAGATGTATGAATCCTACCGCTGGCTTCAGTTTCTGGAACTCTTTGAACCCTATGAACTCCTGATTCATATTTTAACCTACTATAGGCACCCTTACCTTTAATCATAAAGATAACTTCTTTAAATCCACCTATACCAATTTCATTGGTGCTCATTACTTCAGTTTTCCACCTATTTCTCTCTGCATATCTGGTGTACATCCTATACAAGTCTCCTGCAAATAGGGCTGCTTCGTCTCCACCTGTACCTGCCCTTATTTCTACAATAACGTTTTTATGGTCATTTGGGTCCTTTGGAATTAGTAGCACTTTTAATTCTTCTCTAGTAGTTTCTTCTTTCTCTTCTAAATCCTTGATCTCCTCTTTAACCAATTCCTTCATTTCATCGTCTAGCTTATCCCTAAGCATTTCTTTTGCTTCTTCTAAGGAGTCTAGGATTTTTATATATTCCCTATATTTCAATACTATAGGCTCTAAGTCTGCATGTTCCTTCATTAGTTTTTGCCAATTTTCTCTATCATTAATGACTTCAGGGTCTATTACTTGCTTGTTTAATTCATTATACTTCTCTTCAATGGCCTTCAACTTATCTAACATTTTTTCACTCCCCTACGATAATTTAGTTAGTAGTTAATAGTTAATAGTGCATTGTGAATTAAATCAATTCTTCACTTTTCAATATTCACTATTAACTTTATTATATATGACCGCTCCTACTCCTCCAGCTATAACTAAGTATATAGGGCTTATATCTAAAAACACAATAGCCAATAAAGCAGCTAAGGATATAAGGAGTCTCTTATAGCCAAATTTTGTTTTCCTCATCAGTTTATACACTGCAGACAAAATAAGTGCTACTACTGCAGGTCTTATACCCAAAAATATCTTATCTATAATAGCATAATTTCTAAACTGATAGAAGAACGTTGCAATAGCTAAGATAATTAAAAATGATGGTAAAATAGTACCTAAAACTGCCGTTAAGGCTCCAGGTAAACCAGCTATCCTATAGCCTACATATATACTAGTATTCACAGCCATAGGTCCAGGCGAGCCTTGAGCTACTGCTAAGGCATCCATAAATTCACTATCTTCTATCCATTTCTTTTTACTAACTACTTCCTCTTGAATAATTGGTATCATGGCATAGCCTCCACCGAAAGTAAAGGCGCCAATTTTAAAGAAAGTAATAAACATATTTAAAAGCATCCTATAACCTCCTTATTTAGTAGAGTACTACACCTAAGAATCCAGCTAAGACTATGGCTAATATGGCATTGAAGTTCTTAAAGGAAACTATATAAAACAACAAGACTGCAATAATTACAGATTTTATATCGATAAAGGCCCCCTTGGCTACAGTTACAGCTGCAGCAGCAATCAAACCTAAAACCACAGGCCTAATACCAGTAAATACCCATTCTAAATAAGGAGTATTTTTAAACTTAACTATAAAATGATATAAAATACTCATAACAATAAAAGACGGTAGAACTACAGCAATAGTAGCTACTACTGAGCCCAAAACTCCTGCCACCTTATAGCCTAGAAATGTAGCAGAGTTAATAGCAATGGGCCCTGGAGTCATTTCAGATATTGCAATAATATCTATAAACTCAGTATTAGTTAACCAGCCATGAACATCTATTATTTCCTCCTCAATAAGGGGAAGCATAGCATAACCTCCACCAAAACTAAAAGCACCAATCTTGAAAAAAGATATAAATAGTTTTATTAGATTTCCCACAGCTTCACCTACTTTAAATCCTATTAAAGCCAAAGACTACTCTGTTATGGCCCTGCAAATCCTTCAAAATAGAAATATCTTTAAAGCCTTCTTTATTTAGTATTCCCTTGACACTATCAGCTTGATTATAACCAATCTCATATATTAAAAGTCCATCTTTCTTTAAGTAGCTTTTAGAGCCCTTTGTAATCTTCCTATAAAAATCCAAACCATCTACACCGCCATCAAGGGCTAAGAGAGGCTCATAATCCTTTACTGTACTACTAAGACCTTCGATTTCTTCCTTTGAAATATAAGGAGGATTGGAAACTATGATCTCAAATCCTCCCTCTAA
>Ga0209537_1001794_pt1 | contig 23210 bp, 21 predicted proteins | sample BioPla4DNA1_FD_187698 | JGI IMG/M metagenome (GOLD analysis project Ga0209537, IMG submission 187698) | Biogas fermentation microbial communities from Germany - Plant 4 DNA1 (SPAdes) (version 2) | ecosystem: Engineered > Bioreactor > Anaerobic > Digestate | place: Bielefeld, North... | reverse complement strand
GGTTGAAGTACCTCTTACAGAGTGGATACGCAGAACAACTGCTGTTTGATGTTCAACTCCCCATTCAGTCGTTACTCGCTAAGCCCACTACTCAATTCGCATTCCACATACTGAACTCGGGAGTCAGGCCGTACATAGCTACCGAAAAAGCATACCAATTCGCAGAGCAGCGCGGCTACAATAAAATCCCCGGATGGGAGTCAATCCGCTTCGACCCCGAGTATTACTATGACCCAGTTAATTACAAAACAGTAGAGCCGCGACGTGTCTCAAAACCAGGTAGGCGTATCGCTATCATCCCAAGTGACGACATCTACAACCCATCGTATATCCCTCTAACAACTGGGTTAAAGCGCAACATTGCAGGCTTCGACCCCAGTATATTTAATCCTGAGATAGCTTCGGCTCTCACTCAGGCCATATATCCAAAAGGTGGCGATGTCCCAGCATGGGATTATATGACAAATCGCTATATACGCGACTTCGATTATCATAAGTACATCGCGTATTCTTCCGAACTCGAGTATCTCGTGAGGAGCGGCCCTATAACGCGGTCTCAGCTCGCGCGTAACCTTGAAAAACAGCTATTCAGCGGTAACATCTTCTCCAATACAATCGGCGGCCTTAACCGTGAAATGATGTATCGGGCGGATTGGTTTACCGATAAGCGCCTCCTTACAACTGTTCCCACATACATAGATGCACTCTCCGTAATGTCTGGGATTGCAGAAACCCTTAGTAAACACTTCGAGAATGCCAAAGAACACGGGTTGTTTGAATATTCATCTATCTTAAATCCAAACGTGAGCAAATACACCGGTATATCACTCGGTGACATGCTGAACATGATCGACATGTTCACGGTGTTATCACGCCGTGGTGTTCCTTCTCTACACGATGCCAAGAATCCACTACTAGGCCCAGGTATCTTTCAGCATCCCGCGAATGAGCGTGAACTCATTGCCCTCCAATCAATACTTGGAGACCTCCCACTATATGAATTCCGGCAAGAGTTATATCGCCTAGCCACAATCCCAGATCGTAATGTAACCCTTGCGAATCTTGATATCGATGAGCGCGCTCTCGAAATGAACGCGTTGGCGAACGCTCTCAAGAAGATTCAAGATGAGGAAGCTGCAAAGGAGCGCTCTGCTGCAGAGCGTATCAGAAGCTATAGGCGCGGCGGCAGTAGTTTGTCCAACTACTTCGCTAGGTTGCGTCGCGAAGACCCAGACGATCCAGATAGGGGTGATCCAGATGCAGTCAGGGCGAACCGTCAAGCTAAAAGGATGGGGAAGCCTGCAGCTGTCCCGTGGAGTAGAACCCTCATCCCAACCTTCCAAGCCCTCACAGGGGGAGGTTTCTCTCACAAGTGGCGTCCCGAGATGTTTACTGAAGAGCAACTCGCGCTCCTGTCATCTGACATCATCGAGAAGGCGAACGCCGAAATATACAATGAGATTAATAAGAATGTACTCGCGGAATTCCAGAAACAGCTAGGTAGTAAGAACGTCCCTGGTTACCTAGTGCAGCGCGCAACAGCCTCCCGCTTTAATGCTCTCTTTAAGACAAGGGGTACTGGCGGTAAATACGACATCATGCTGCTACAGAAAGCATTCGATCTTGCCGGCATCCCGTATGAAGACATGCTTTCGTTGGACCCTGAGTATGAAACACGCGGCGGCTTCAAATACCTCGGAAACATCATCCCACCATCTGAGTTCGAAGAACCCATCTATAAAGATCCAGAAGAAGCTAAACTTCGCGCAGAACTTGAGGAACTCGATCGCCTTAGAGAGAGTATCTCTCATAGTGACATCGAGACTAGGAAATATATTGTATCGAGACGCGCTGAAATCTATAGCGAATTAGAACGTCTTCAGGCAATCGATGACCGCGCGGGTATCGGTAGAAATTACCCCGCGGAGCTCGAAGAACGCGCTGACATTATTAAAATCCCAGGCACTGACTATGAAGTAATACCCCGCGAAGTAGATCCATCATCTTCAGGCGCAAGACCACACTTCCTCCGGCATGAAGCCATGTTTGACAATCTAATGGGGAAGCGCCTCAAGAACCTCCAGAATTATCTGAAGCTATCAAAGAATCTAAAGTCACTGCTTCCATTAGCAGGCGTGTCACTAGCAGCCATTGCTGCTGGGTCCATGTTCGGTTCCCCTGAACTCGCCATGATGGGTGCGATGCCATTTGCCTTCATGGGAACGATTAAACAAAAACCTCTAACACAAGATGAGTTACTTGAAAAGATCACCAACGCCATGACGCGCCGCGATATTCTAGAAAAAGCGATACAATCAACCTCGGAACCCATACGGAAGAAGAAACTTCAAGAACAGCTAGATAACATCCTAAATGTCATAGAAGAAACAGAACACAAATATAGGAACTATGATGAATATCTAAAATCATTCGGTCAAGCTATTTCTGACAAAGCACCCTCAGATACACCTGATTACAGTTCCTTCCTCGAATACACCCCGTGGAAGAAGGGCGATGACATCTACAAATTCTACGGTACGCTAGGTTACGATATCCGCGGTCAGGGCTTCCCCGAAGAAGCAATCACATTTCAACAGACACTCCGCGAAGAACTTAGCAAGCTTCCGTTCTTCCAGCAGCACCCTGAAGAGCTCGAAAACTTCAAAGTCTATATCGCTACAGACACTAATTTCCAAAATTATGATGTCGATGGTCGAGCTTACGGTACTCTTCGGGTGAGAGGTAAAGCAGACCTTCGCAAGCTTGGAGATGTAAGCGACGAAGAATATGCCGAAACTGCAAAACAAATTGACCAAGTTACAAAGTCAGTTATCGGTTCTACATCTGCCACTGATAAATACGCAGAATCAATGCTAGTTACAGCGCAGGCTACTAAAGACTCCGGTAAGGAACTCAACACCTTCGCCAAGTATTCCGAGAAGATGGGTCGCATCTCCTGGCTATTCACCCTGGTGTCGATGAACGCGCTCGGCGTTTTCTTCAGCATGGTGAGCCTCAACAACATGTTGATGCAAGGAATCAACATGGTGATGACGCCGCTCATGGATCTTGACAAGCTGATGCAGTCATATGCCTTGTCACAAGCTTTCGCTTCAAAGACTGGCATCAACATGAAAGAGATCATGGAGGAGCAGGGTATTACCATCCAAGATGTCATCGACGGCTGGGAAACGATGACCGGCTTCATCAGCAACATCCAATGGGGTCTTGGGATGTTGGGAGCCAACATTTTGGGTGATCCAGATACTTATGATGCTATTCAAAAGGCAGTCGAGAAGATCGTCAGATGGCTGACTGATCCTGAAACCGGTAAGCAGCTTGCAGATGTCATGGAGAACTTGGCAGATATTCTTCCGCAACTTATTCGCGCGCTTCCAAGTATCCTCAAAGTCGTGGGCGTATTAACAACACCATTCGATCCAAATGCAAAAGAAGACGACTGGCTCGGGAATCAATCACTGTTCTCCCTAATGTTATATGGGCAGATCTTTTCAATGTTCGCGATGCCAATATTGTCAATAATCTCGCTGTTATACAGGATAGCTCAGGGAATCCTCTGGTTGGGGGGATTGATATCTGGATGGAAGGCTGCATCCACTCTCTTGGGAATGGGCGGAGCTGCCGCTGCAGGTGGAGCTGCTGCTGCAGGAGGAGCTGCCGCAGGTGGATGGACTATGGCCGGGGATACTGGGGCAGTTGCTGGCGGTACTGGGTTAACGACAGCCGGATTATTGAAACTAGTTGGAATTGTCGGGGCAGTACTTACAGCAGAAGGAATTGCAATGAAAAGCGCGGGAATAACTCCCGGAAAATGGGTTACTGAAGAGCAATGGAATGCTATGTACCCGGGTATGACAACTTCGATGACCCAGACGACCCTAAAGGGAGATACAATGTACTGGGTCCCCGGATTTCTAGATAATATTCTTGGTATAAATCAACCGTATATCGATAAGAGTAATGAAAGGCTAACTAATGATTCTATTGTTCCTGGGTGGGCTAAAGGTATATCTGATATAGATCCTAGCAATATCTCGGAAATTTATAATAAGGTATATGGTACATCAAATATCACCTTCAACAACATGGGGTCGAACTTTAACCAAAACATGACTTCCATGAAGGAGACAACAGAAGATGTAAACGCAGCAGTAGCAGCATTCAACAACAACCTGACATTTGCAGGTTTCCAGCGCGAGTCTGGTCTCGACAACGTAACATTTAAACAGGAAAATCACTTTGAAATAAACGTGCAAGGATCACTTGATGAAAAGTCAACGCCAAACCTCTTCAGCGGTCTAACTAGTCTTCTTGCGGGAAGGTGGTCATAATGGGCGTAACGTTTAGATTAGTAAAAGTTGCAGAAAACGGAAGTGAGACCCTCTCAACTACCCTCCCTACTATTTCGCCGAACACAATTTCAAGGAGCACGCGCGCGAAGAAGTATGCAACTGCCATCCCGGATGACCGCCCCATTTGGATCCCCCTCGGTAGTGAGGGGCCCACCGTAAAGAGTAAAAGCAAACTTCACTCATCTGCTGACTACGCTTCCTGGGATAGTATTCAATCTTGTGACCTCCTGTATGTTTCTACATCAACTCTCAGTGAGTTCCCTTCAGGCAGTTACTGGTGGGTAGATCAGTTAGATATATCCAGAGAAGCCGGATGGGTGAATTTATGGATCCTCGACATGACATTGGAACGATCGTGGTATAATTCACAAGGAGATCTGAGGTAACATTATGGCATGGGTAGCAACTACGGGAACAACATCATACCCGATAATTGATCCCCAGATTACAAAGAGGTTGGAGGGCGCAAATACAGCGTCCTTCCAATGTCTCGCAAACATCCCTGTAGGGACTGTAATCACCATAAAGTACAATGACACTACAGTATACTACGGGAAGGTTAGATCTATCAGGAGGCGTTCCGACAACCTTAATACTGTCGAACTCATGGAACCAGCTAGTGATCTCAAACTATTCAGACTTGAAGATAATGGGAGCGGTATAGTCACTATCGACAATCCTAATGGAACCCGCTATCTCTCCAGCTACATCTCCTCCATCCTCAACGGTACGGGATGGACAGGAAGCACTACAGAAGACACAAACAGAATCCCAGGAACATCTGACCCCCTCCCATCAGTACGCTTTTACAACTCAACAGTTGCGAAAGCTCTTGAGAAAATGATTACTCTCGTGTGTGGCTACAAAATGTGGTTTCACAATGAACAAAAAATCGTCAAATATGGAAACATGAATGTAGATCGCTCAGGCACCGCGATCCCTGCCATCAATGTACGCCCCATATCATCTGACATCAACTACGGCGTTGACCGCATTATAGTTATTGGTAAAACGGAAGACATCTACGGAGAAGCCACAAAACCTGGCGCATCTGTTCCCTATAAAACCCTCATGTATCAATACACTGAGTGTGCAGACTCAGCAGAAGCTCAATCCATCGCAAACCAAATACTTAGGGACCGCAGCATCCTCATGGAGCGCTTCGAGTGCGATATACTCCCCGGTAACTACATTTATGAAGAGGGTGACCTCGTACGGATTAGTGATGTTAAAACAGGTACATACGGCACCTACGGCATCAAGGACATCTCAATCACAACAGAAAAGACTACTCTCGGCCTCGGCTGCAGCGAAATCACTATCTTCGATCTGCTTGGTGACAAGCTCACCGAAATCTCAGGCAGCGCTTTCAACGGCGTTGATGAAATATGGACCGGAGGAAAACAAAACATCGGGACAACTGCGCCCGCAACTTACTCCATCTACATAGCCGATAAGACGGCCATAGACTCATTTATTCTTTCGTTAAAATTCGACAGGTGGAGTAAAGACATTGCTTTATCCGGGTCAACATCTAACGTAGAGATAGGAGAAGGAGGAGTACAATCTGCCGGTTCTGATACTAAACTAACTTCCCTCACAGGCACCGGAAATGCATACGCAGGAGGAATAAATTCATACTCTTCACCGATAGCCATGTTAACTCGTCTTTATTCAACATGGGAACCATCAGATAGGCGATTCACTGGAACCAATAGAATACTAACTTCCACTGCTACAAATTTCACAGGAGGTTCGACATATTACATGACATTACCAGATACAGCAGAAGGATATAATTTCCTGATGTTAGAACTTTCTATGGATATTAAATTCAGGTCAAATACGAGTTATATGGATATATGGATATACGTATATTCCAAACGCGGGGGACCTTTACCTATTCCAAAAGTTGAAATGAATCTAGCCGCAGTTATACCCAGAAGGCTATATGCATCTTTAAATGCTAGTGATGCAGGTGATCCGCTTTGGCAAGTCGCCCACTTAGATATATTATACCCATTATACGGAGTTCCCGGAAACACAGGTGATCCAACGTATTACGAAATTATGCTATCAGCGGATACATCCGTAAGTGGAAATGTAGTTATGCTAAAAGGATATGCTAATTTAGTATGTATTTCAAACCATGACCATACATTTAGCCCAATATCCCACTATAATCCGATTAGCGGCGCAGGCCACGCTCACAGCACTTCAACCCTCCATAATAATCATTCTCAAATAGATTACGGCCATGCACATTACGAAACTAACAACAAATCCACAGTGGGAAGCGGCCCCAGCAATCTCTCTTTATCTATCAAAAATGCCGCATACCCAAACGGGCATGTCATTGAATCCGGTATAACAGGGGGTATCAGAACCTATAATAAAGATATAACGGCATTCTTAAGTAACGGGAATAATATAATATCAATATCTTCTGCTACCATTGGTAGCGTAGAAGCATCTGCTTCATTTATCAACTATGGGAAGTGATTTCGTATGGACATAGAATTCACCATCGAGAACATATCTCTCGAACAGAACGTTGTTGACATAGTTGTATGCTGTCCCTCCCTCACAGAGGGCATCATCCATATCAACATGGACCCACAGCGCTTTATAAAAATGACGGAAGTTGAACTCGAGTATGAAATCTACGGAATCGTTAGGAGAAAAGTAGAATCCCAACAACTTGACAAGGACATTCTCAATGCTAAAGTTAATTCCATCAAATCCCGCATTAACACATACAACGAAAAGATTAAATCCAAACTCTAACTCCCTTTTTAATATCCCGGCAACACTAACTATCATCTCAGCAATTGGGCCGCCGTCCTCCGCGGTCAGTTGCCATTAGCAAAGGCTGGGCAGAGTGACAAGTCCAACGCAGAAGGTGAAGACAATGGCACTTGACTTCCGTTTTAGATGGATTAAAACCAAGCTGTTCCAGATAGGCAATGTCCGTATTGATAAGATTTCTACGGACGCTACCATGGCAGGAAACAGCGATACCGCAGTACCGACTGAGAAGGCTGTAAAGGGGTATATTGATTCTAAGGTTCTTGAAGGCAACGAACTCAAGGACTACCCCGCGCCCAAGCTCGGAGCCAACCTCGACACTGCAGGTTTTGAAATCGTCGATTCTATCGACGGTATGATTAAGCTGAACGGAGACCTCCGGGTGTGTGATCTCGTTGAGATCAAGTCTGTGACTGCTGATTCTGGTGTGTTGAGTGGTGAGACCGGCACTATTGATCTCCCGATTCCTGAAAACTCGTGGATCATCGGGTATAGTATTAATAATGAGGCTGCAATCACGGATGACGACGGCGACGGCACGTATACTGCTGCGTTTACAGGTGGCATTACTGGTCAGATCAATGGTGGTGATGAAATTGAGGCTGCGCAGAACACGAAGATCAAATCGATGGGCAGCATCGGTATTAGCGAGGGCCCCGTTGTTACGATTTCCCTCACCCCGAATGGTACCAACTTCACGGGTGGCAAAGTAAAAGCAACTGTTGTATACATGGCGATTAACGACCTCCTGGATGTAGAATAAAGGTGATGTAAATGATGAAAGAAGGATACGCTGTAACCGATAATCTTGAGCTGCTTGTCCATAGAGACGGTAAGCTCATTGAAAGGAGAGTAACGCTGCCGAAAACGTGCAACCCCCTGTATAAGGCGTTTGTAACTGTCGCCAAGAAGTTCGGCTTTTGCACGCAGTGGGCGGATGACGACATTGTGAATCAGGGCCTCGCAGATATCGCGGCGATGATTAAAGATAGATACTCATACGTTTCCATGGGGACCTCTACTACTCCTGTGAATGTCACTACTGATGTACAGCTCGGGAATCAGGTGCAGACGAGGGTCGCGGCTACTAAGTCGATTGTTACCACTGCGATCGCGGATGACACCGCGCAGTTCTCCGGGCAGTTTACGCTGACGGGTGACCATGCTATCACGGAGTGCGGCCTCCACAAGGATGCATTGTACAGTGGCTATGATATTATGCTGTGCCGGCAGGTGTTTGCACCCCTTAACCTGCGTACTGGAGATGTTGTTACCTTCGTGTGGAAGATCCAGGTGTCGCGGTCTGCCTAACGCGGGGGTAGATGTAAATGGCGACCTCAGATGCCATCGGGAATATCCAGTCTATAGCGGCTGGAGATGTTCTTGATATTAAGCCGGACGCGCCCGCGGAGTGGATAGTGCATAACATATATATCCCCGAAGATAAGGCTGCCGAAATATACTTCACAGACGGTACCAACCAAGTATTGGTAGCAACTGTCAATGGCAGCTACCTCGGGTATTTCTTCCACGCAACCGCGACGCGCTATATACGGGTAAAGAACACAAGTGGATCTGCTATGCAAATCGGCTACGATGGGATTGCGGTGAAGTAACATGGTGGCGATTCTTAATCCCCGAAATGTTTTAGCATGCTTCTCGCAAGCTACATTTAGATCCAATCTTCGTAGTGATATGCAAGCCGCTGTTAAGGGCGCCGAAGAAGGTTCCCCCATAATGAAGGTGGGCTTCTATACCGGGAATTCAAACGCATATCAGGAAATCACAAGCTGGACAGTAACAGCTGGCAAGGTCGGCCATGTCGGTGAAGTCAGCTTCTGCTCAGACCTTCCTGACACTGCGAGGTTCAGAGTAACCATAGGCGCGGCCACAATTATGGATGACGTGCGCCTTACGCAAGATGTCACTTTACCACTTCCTAAGGGCGCAACTATAGCCGCGGGAACAAAAATCGCTGTCTTCGCTAAGAGTGATGGCGTGACAACCATTAAGGTAAATGCTTCCATAACGGGAAAGGAGGTATAACATGGGAGTTAGAGCTTACGGGAGAGAAACATTAGCTTCTCTTCCCATAGATGTTGATAAGAATTGGAATAATCGTTCTATCAGTAACGTAAATAGCCTGCAAGTAAATAAACACATCACTGTTACGGCGCGTGGCGCTAACCGGAAACTATACCCCGCATTAAACAGGTATGACAGTGAAACAGATGGTTGGTATGTCAGTAAGGACAACGGTGACATCGAGCGCAAGTTCTGGAAGGATGATTTCAGCGTGGACTCCAGCAACAATTATACCGGCGATGTGGCGAGTTTTACGTGGGATACAGCGAACAGTCAGTTAATCTCAACCGCTGCCGGGAAAATTATTAGTCCTAATTTGTTTGGACCGAATTACTACACAGTATCAATAACCCCAAATGCTTTACCATCTCAAGGTACACACGCAGGTATTGTTCTGTATAACCCTTCAACGGGTCAGCATCAATATTTCGGAATATACCTTTCCGGGAATGGGTATCATGCAAGGACTACCGGGACAATACTAACTACTGCCGGAGGGAGTGTTACACACACACTTGGGGTGCCAATTCAAGTTGTGCTCGATGCATCAAATCCCACTTCAGCGACACTCAGTATAATATGCACAGGGGGAATATCGAAAACGCGCACTGTTGATTTGATGAGTCCAGGGTTTACATCTGGTGAATGGTATGTTGGAGTATATACGAGTTCTTCTACTTGGGAAAACTCAACATTCAAGGCGTTTACTTGTTGCCCATCAATCTCCTACTCCGATGACTTCTCCAGCGATACTGTGACGGGTGTGAACGGGCGCTATGTTGGTGTAACATACAATGGATTTGATGTTTCTGAGTCAATTACATACGGCACAAATTGTATTTCTATTACTACGAGTTACCACACCATAGTCCAATTAAAATCTTATAAGTTTTGCTCTGGGGAATTGTATTTCGAAGTTGATCTCCCGTCTGTAATGTCGAATACTGATCGGATAGGAGTCCTGTTTGGCGGGTCAACTCTGTTTACAGGGACAGCATCCACTAAAGCAAATCTCGTTGAACTATATTATGATGGGAGCGATTATTATGCTCGATTTCTCAGACAACCAGGGGCATGGGCTGCACCTGCCACGACCTCCAGTAAAGTATCTGGTATCGTAGCAGGTGCATTAACTAAGTTCAGGATACAGTTAGACCGTGAGCATGGTGTAGGATATGTATATATCTGGCAGGGTGCGACTGAACCATCTACACCGAGTCTGAAATTCTACTTTACATCAGTGACAAGTGAAGATTCGTTTAGAGTATTATATTATTTCCCATCTCCAAAAACATCAACTCTGAAAAATATCTCCATTCGAGCAGAATCCATCGTGGGACGGACGAATGTTGAGGTGACTGAGCCGTTCTGGTTCCGGGATGAGTTTAGGGAGGATTCGATTGGGCGGTATGTTACTGCTAATGGATCGATTGCCGGGGGCAAATTAACTATCTCGAAACACAATTTCTATTGCACCGTCCCTCAGATAATAAGCGGGTCTGCATCTGTTGAAACAAAAGTTGTAGATTTTGTAAGTTCTACGTGGGCATCTATTAACTTATTTTCACAAGTCAAATCTGATAACCCATTACGGAGTGGTTATAAACTTGAGACATGTGGAACAAGCGTCCGATTGTGGAAAGATAATGAAATTATACAATTCGTAAACAATGTTATAACCGGATTGACAGAGGTAACACTCAGATTGGAATTTGATTCTGTTACCAATACCGTAACGGGTTATGTAAATGGAGATACAGTTATCACTTATGTTGATGAAGCCCCATATACGTCAGGATATGCGTGTTTGAATACTTATAGCGCTTTCAATCCGATCGGGTTTGACTACTTCGAGGTATCCGGCACTCGCGTCTACAACAAACCCATCCACCGGGGGGCAATGCTTGAGACCTATCACGATGGGACGCAAGAGGTTGTCGGGACTACGTTCGTGGATGACTGCCAGTGGGATAGAACGTCTGAATGGACACCTAATCCCGGGACTGTGATCGCGCACAATGCAGCAGAAGGGTGTGTTTCGGTTTCAAGAAGTTTCTCATCTACGATGGTGGAACGGAACGACGGGCTTGTGTTCGGAGATGGTATATTTGAGATTGATCTGAATCTGGTTACACCCGATGCAAGACAGTTGTCTATCTACCCATATGGTCCAAATAAATACAGAGTAATTTTGTATTATCCGAATTCTGATACACCCTCACTAGTATTGCAATATTATAATGGTAGCGGATGGTCTCGGATAGGTAGTTACACATACACATTTGCAACCGGAACGTGGTATACAATTAGATTCGAGAAATTTGGAACTACGTTTAATGTATATCTCAATGGGGAACTGGTAATAACAGGTTCGGATTCACATTTCCCATCTGCAACAGGTAGTATGCTTCTAGACGGATTCAAGGGAGGTTCTGACGCATGTGAATATAAGTTTCGGAACCTCGTTATCATCGCCGCAGAATCCAGCAGCACCAACGGCATCGCTATCTGCATCCCACCGATAGGGGGCGGGGCGAGATATGGGGAACAAGAAAAGGTCTACAAGCAACTCGTGAATGCCGCTAAGTTCGGGGAATACAAAGCCACTGCATCAATTAAAACCACAAACGCGGATGCAGAAGCAATCGAGATGTATTTCAAGAACATCACTGATACAACGAATATCGCAATAGACGATACTGATACTCTCGCCATATCATTATCGGACACTGATTATGCGATGTCAACGAAAGACTTGCAACTACTGCATAGGGACCGCGGCGACACAATCGAAGTAGCTGTCCGCAAAACATCTGCGGCAACCGAAGTATCGCCCGCCTGCTATGTTACTGATCTCATGATCTTACCAAAAATGGAGGGATAAAATGTTAAGAAAATGTCTCCAGGATGAGGATATCCCATATCCTCACTCTGTTATTGACTTCTATGATGGCATTAAGATTATCGACATCCCCGAAACATATACAGTGTATCAGCCGCTAACCGATTCTGAAGGGGAGCCGATCATAGAGCAAACTGGCCTCGATGAAGACGGCAACCCGATATATGAGCAATCTATTGGACCCGTTGAAATAGAAGTTGACGTTGAGTCTGTGGGAGAAGAAGCATCATGGTATGATGTTCGCAATCCCATGTATTTCGATATCCGAATTGACGAGCAGCTGTATTCTTGGAAAAAACGGGAGGGCGCGCTTCACATCGGGTTGGAGGACGGCTATCTCGGCCTTGTCAATTATATCCCCGTGAAGGTTAATGATACTGTTAAGGGGAACTATAAACGGATCATTAAGCCGAAGTTTACGCCACTCAGACTAGTAAATGGTATGCTAACTGTTAATGGTGCCGCCTCACCAGATGTGCAGTTTGTTAATGCTATTACCGGCGATATGACCTTACTGGGGGATGTACGATTAGAACGCGATGGCATATCGAAACCACCGTATTTCCCACCAACCGGTGATGTAGATGATGAATAAAATCTTCTCCCTTTTAAAGCAGCAGAATGGTCTAACGCTTGAGGAAATCGCGGATATTTTAAAAATACACCCAGACGATGTATTATTCTTCTTTCAACAACTACCCCAATATTTTGAGGCAATGGGCGGCAAATGGTATATCAAGCACATAATCGACAAGCTTCCGGATTTTACACGCTTCGACTTCCAGTATAGCGAACTTGTATCCAAAGAAGACGTTATACCCAGCAGCTACATGAATCCACTCGTCGACTTCGTAGCTCACCGCGACCAAGGGTTTCGAGGAACATGCGTAGGTCAGGCTACTGCGTACTTTATGGACATTAACTACATGCAGCTGACAGGCGATAAGCCGACGCAGCACGAAATAAATGAATTCCGGCGGTCATACCCCATCGATACCCTATATGCAACGAGCTTCAGCGCAGAATCTGCATACAAGTGGTCGAGAGATGAACTGCCGTATGCCTTGGCAAGTGGAAGTTATGTTAGTGCAAGTGTAATATCCCTGACTAAAAAGGGTATATGCTCTGAAAGACTATGGCCAACCGCGAAAACAGAATCACACATAGTACCAGAACCTGCAGACGCAATATCCGAAGGTTCATTCCATAAAACATCCGGGTATGCAGAGATTCTGAATTTTGACCACGCCTGTAATGCAATCTATAAGCACGGAGCAATAGTAGGCGCCCTACGCGTGTACGAAAACTACAGCAGCGGTTTCGCGAAGGGTGAATTCCCACCTCCAGCGGGAAAACTGATCGGTGGTCATGCACTCTGTTTTATAGGCTACGATAAAGACTACCTTTATTGTCTCCACAGTTGGGGGAATACTACGCCCAAGATAGGAAGAGTCTCCAAAGCATACTTTAATAATGAAGCCTACCACGTATATGCGATTCTCGACGAAGAGGAAGTAAAGATTCTACGTAATCGCTTCGCGACGCTAAAAATAACCTCAAACGTGGAAGCCAACATCTATGCAAATGACCAATATGTCGGCAAAGGGAACGTCAACTTAAGTTTCCCATTAGATTCAATTGTAACCATTAAGGCGACATACGGTAATGAACAGCAGACCCAAATAGTTTGCATGAGCGCCGCTAAAGATATCTCTTTCCAATTTACTATAGAGCCACCGCGCAAGACCAACTGGCTGATAGAACTCTTAAAGCGGTTACTATCTCGTTATATTAAAAAGTAGGAAACACTTACTCTTATTTAACTATTCCTGGAGGCATATCATGGGGGAAATAGAAGATAGAATTAACACCTACTCCGATATACGAGACATCTTAGCACTTCAGGGGTATATTGTTAAGAGCGCGTCTTCTAACAAGAAGGGCGAAGGCATGCTTGAGTTTATTGATAAGCACGGCCACTATTATCACATGAGATTATATACGTCGGCGCCATCCATATTCAGTGAATTCCTAAATGACTATCAAGAAGTCCATGCATTCGCTTTCGGCCTGATACACAGTTGCACAAGGCTGCTGCCGCTCAAGCTCAGCGAACTCGATAATTACGATGACCTGTCAGATGAGAATAAAGAGGACATCCGGAAGGAGAACCACTACTACAAGGGTGCTTTCTGGGGGTTGCGGATCGCAGTAGCTATTGCCGCATACATCCTAACAGGATCCCATGAAGTTGTCCTTCATCTCTTCGGGTGGTGAAGATGCAATACGACGGCCTTGATCAGACTGGGAAGGCGTTAGTTACTCCCCTACTGTCGAGTCAAGGTCGCGTTATGGTTGGGAAGTGCGATGAGATCGGGGGGCCATACCTGCAGGTGATGTCTGAGACATTGACAGATGGCATTGAGACTGCTCCAATAGCAATATCGCACCCCCTTAAGACGTTTACTGGTGGCATTGCCTCCAATGATGTGCAAGACAATCGGAATCTAATATTCAAAATCATCCAGAGCTTACCATTTATAGAAACGCGCGCGCGAACCCTGAAAACACACTTCGCGGAAACTCTATCTGCCGCTCAAATATATACAATATCAGTATTTCACAGTTTCTTTGAAATTGCGAAATGCCTAGGAACGTCCCATAAGGAGTATGCCCAGACATTCCTAGAATATCTTAGGGCGACCGACAACGCGATTACTAAAACAATATCCGTAGTGCGCGTAGAATTCCTTAATATCGTTCTGCGTACCCCTAAATATCTTAGTAGCATAACAGAACAAGGGAAAGTAGGACTTCTCAATGCCATTACCGAAACCGGCAGAATAATAACCGCCTTAACTGAAGAAGGCAGAGCCTCCTTTAGTTCTATCATTAATTATACGCCCAGCGACTTCTACATATGGGTGACGAAGACCTTCAGCTCTAAGGTAAAAACGAGCATATCGCAAGGGCAAACCACGCTTAGTGCCGCACCCTACATAAACCCCATAGAGGTTGTTCAACAACACCCTATCAAAAGAATCTGGCTAACTGCCTACACCGCTATCATCAGCTTTACAGAAACTGTTGGCGCGTTCAACATCATAAAATGTATCAGTAAGCGCCTTAAGATGTTAGAGCGGCGCGCTACATCACTTCCCTACAATATTAAAGAAACTATGCTCTTTATAGACTCTAAGAGACGCTTCATATGGTCCAACTTATCCGAGTCTACATATTTCGCGGAAGCGCGAAAGATAAACCTCCTAAAGAGTATCCGAGAAACATTATATACGTTTGGACAACAATATAAGGAGTTCGCCCAACAATTCTCTCACGGTATAGCTGTCGCAGAGGACACATCGAGGAGCATTCTTAAGCGCCTCGTTGAATTCGTCGACATCAATCTGCCGATCTATAAATGGCTTAGCGGTATCTCTGAGACTGGGCACTCTATATACTTTAATGCCGTTTCAGAAACAGGGAAGATGGTTAGTATATTATCTGAGGAAGGGCGTTATGTAGTTTCTACCTTCCAGAATTATACTAACAGCAACTTCTGGATTGAGATACAGAAGACCTTCAAACATAAGGTGGGCGCAGCCATCTTCCGAAACCCGTTAACTCTGTCTTCGGCGCCCTATAAAGAAAACACGAGCATCGGGTTAGCAGTAAGGCGCATCACATTCCTACAGCCCTTAATAGATGGAGTCAGCGTTGCTTATGCGGCGGGAAAAACCACATTAACTTCATATAAGCGTGAAGTTGCTATTACGTCAGAACGCCATATTTCCCAATTTACATACCTCCTACAGGAGGCGGCGGCCCTTACTTACAATCGTATAGTCAAATCGTGGATAGATGTTAATGAAACCATATCAGCAACCTCAATATACGTAGTAAATGCTAGCTATATTATAAAACAGAAACTAGAATCTGCTGTTACTAGCATCCTCCACCCTCAACTTACTCCATTCAGGCATGCTATCAGCCTCAAGGATATCACCGCCTATTCCCCAACTAAAATCTTCACAGAAGCTATCAGCAGCATCGAATACCATCTCAACTGTGTAGCAAAGCTGCTTCATCAACATCTGCAATTTCGCGAAACATATACTCCCCATGTATCTAAATTTATTATCAACGCCTTATCAACCTCCTACGCATTTGGGCGCCGCATTCGCGTTCAACGTGTCGAATTCATCAACATCATTCTCAGCATCCCCAAACGCCTGAGCGGCATTACAGAAACAGGATTAGTATATCTTCAAAACAGCATAACAGAAGTCGGGGATACAGTATCTACCCTCTCTTCAAACGGTCGTTTAACCATCTCTTACATCGTAGAATCTACGCAGAGCGGCTTTACCAAAACAGTAACGCGTTCCATACGCGAGCGCCTACTAACATCCCACACTATCATCAGCAGGTCGATGATACACCTTATAGAGGAAACCTCCCTACGGTTTGTAGTTATTTCTTCCCCTCTCAAAAGGTTTGTTGAGACCATCATTACTAGTGGTTCCCACCTCCAGCAACTCCTGCACGTCCTGAGGGAAACCACTAATATGTTGTACAGCAGGCAATCTCGGGTCACCTCTCAGTTAGTTCACCGCTTGGGCATAAGAGACATAGAGATACTAAATACATGGAGAGCGTTCATCCACTCAATATCAACATCCTACGGTTTTCTCCACCGCCCGCAGTTGATATTGAAGGAGCGCGTAGCATCTTCCCACATCACCTCCAGAATCATCACCTCCCATATTGGGGAGATACTACGCACTCTCCAAATTCACAGTATCTCTATGTTTTACAACATAAAAGAATCCATATCGACTATTCAATCATTCAGGCACCGTTTAGCCGGTTTGGTAACACGCCCATACGCCGAGATTAAGTCAATTAGCAAAACCACGAGCGCGCGCTTATCTCGAAACTTCGCAACCCTAAAATCCTATATAAAAGACTCAACAGCCTCATATGAAGGTGATAAGAAATGAGACTCAAAAAAGGAGACACATATCCATTTCAGCAGCGTCTGCAGTACGACGATAAAACGCCGGTCGACCTTACAGATGCGCTCAGTGTCTACCTAAAAGTACGACTAGACGGTGCTACTGAATATAAAATCAATAAGCCTTGCGTTATTGTAGATCCAGAGAACGGCATCGTCCAATTCTCTCCAGAGGATGGCGACACCGACACCCCAGGTATGTACAGTATGGAATACGTCATCACCTACCCAGGAGGCAAGACACAGACAGTACCGTCCAACAACACAATATGGTTGCTCATCCTAGGTGATACTGATGATTGAAGGCATTGCCACAGGAGTTGCGGTTACTATTATCACAGCAACCCTTATATATATATCAAATACCGTCCGCAAAATATGGGCTGATCAGCAGAAGCATACGCGCGCGCTGTTTGGAGAAGACGGTATTTCAGAATGGGAAGGGCTCATTACGGTGGCCCAAGAAAACCGAAAGTGTATTCTTGAAAACCGTAGAGCCATTCTCGCTATTCTTAATATCCTAATTACAAAAGGAATAATAGACCCCACAGACCCCGAGATCATTGAGGTTCTCAAGATCTTGAGGCACTGCGAGTAACTCTTTTAACTTTCCATAATAAGTTTCAGTCTTTCAGCGTGCATCTCGAGATTAAATGAAGGATTGACTTTCATGAGGTCTTGGATAATGTCGCCTGCGAGGTTACGGGTTGCCTCGAGATCATATCCCTGCATGATGATGACTTGATTTAGAGCCTGCGTGAGGTTGTTAATATGGACAACGCGCTTCGTGTATTCATAGTCTTTGAGCAACGCTTGTTTCTCAAGTTCCAACGTTTCGAGATCTGATTGATAGGCTTTTAATCTATATTGGCATTCGGCTATTGCGATTTTAATTTCCGAGATGCGTTCATTGAAGATCGCGAGCTTGGAATTTATTACGAGGTCTTCGAACTCCTGCGATAGCACCATGTCGAGTGATCTTTCTAGTACTGGAGAGAGTTCAAAACCGAGGGCGCGGGCCCTAGTTACTTTATCTTCGTCGACATAGACTGAGTAGGTTTTCTTCATGTAGCATCCTCCAGTTGTGTATTCTTGTAGTTATCGAGTTTCGACTTCAATACCAATGCCTCCCACCAGAGTTCAGAGTGGGCATCCATCCGCTCGATTGCCTCGTTGAGGATCTGGATGGCTTCTGTTAGTAGTTCTTCTGAGATTTCCATGATCAACACCTTTTTGTACGTCGTTACTTATAGCGGTCTATGCTGTGAGTTAGTGTAAATTTGGAGCGAGTCTTCATATCCGGCATGTAACTTTTAATTCAATAATTCGGTTTACATACAAATGGAGTATCTACTCCAACACGACAACGCGAGAGCCGTGATTTTCAATCATACCGAAGCGCGTGAGCTCCGTTAGCACGTCTGCGACTTGGCGTGCATTCCAACCTACCATCGTGCATTCCTGAATGAGATCCGGTTTAGAGATCTGTATCTTGCCGTCAATAGATGAGCCGCACGCCTTGATAATCTTCATCATCTGCGCGTGGTCAACACCCGCTGCTATTTCATCGCGCCACTTCTTTTCGCGATTCACTAACTGGAGGAGTTCCTTATCTTGCGCCTCAATCATCATATGGGGCTCTGGACCATATGTTGCTAAATGCCACCCTAGCAGCAACCGATCAAAATAACTACTTTCGTACGAAAATAAATTCAGTTCCTCATACAACTTAAGGACGCTGTCTCCGAAGTCAATAGTTTCAATACGCTCCATATTGGAAACCGAATTCTTAATCAATCCCCACAAGTTATCCATTTCCCTAACATCAGGTTTGATATTCCTCGTCTTATGCATAGTACGCATGAGAGCAATATTATCTAGCTTAGTGGGTAGAAATAGTAAAAAGCACATACGGCGCCCTAGACCACTTGATAAATCGTACTTCGCGGGCTGAACACCCGCCCATAGAGTTAAATTCGTAGTATATTCTATGCGCCCGGTGCCTAGTCTTTTTACAACATGCCCGTGATCGAGAGCTGCCAACAGTTGGGCATCCATCTGACTGTTGTATTGCACTTTCATTGCATTCGTGAGTGCGCTGAACTCATCGATTAACAGCATGCCGTCTTTGTAATCGGCAGCCGCGCCTAATGTCGGGTGTCCAATACCATCTATATCGCGAATAGTACCTACGAATGCTGCCTCTGTCATTGATTGCTCAAAGCCAATAGGTACTCCACAATTCCTAAAGATTGAGAAACGTTCGCCCCCCATAGTCCCCATGTAAAAGCTCTTCATGAAGCCGGCGGGGGCTACGAACAAAATATGTAAGCGCATGTTTGGAACTCTCTTAGAATCCCAATAGATCTCTCTTCTCTGATTCATTTGGTTGAAAGCATGTGTCATGAAGGAGCATACGTAGTAAGGAGCATATGTTTCATATAGATAAACAGAACGGGCTTTAAGTTCCTCCATCACAGCTTCCATTACTTCCATGATCTCTCACCATGTGCGTGTTAACAAATCCTTTATCCTCGCACTTTTTGCCTTCCCAATACCAGAAACCTTTTGGAGATCCTTTTCAGATGCATTCATTATATTCTGGAGTGAGCCAAACCGCATCTTGAGTTCCTTCATCTCATTAATAGTTACCCCGAAGTAGCGCGCCAATAAATTATCCGGCTCCCTCCTACTCGGTACCATGTACTTGCCTTCCTCCACGCCTTGCATAAACCTTACCATTTCAACAAGGCCGTCATAATGATCCTGTATCCACATGATGTGAATACGCTCTCTACATGATATAGATGCGATGGCACCGATAAGAATATCAGGCTTAATAATAACCCCAAGCTCCTCTTTCATTTGTTTGACATAATCATCAATACTCCCAGTGATAAGAACAAAGAGAACTCTGTCATCATGAGTTGCCAACCTGCTAAGCTGTGATGATAATCTACCGGGCTTACCCCCAACTCCCATAATGCTGCCGTAGAGGTCGGCGATTGTCTTACGTTCTACTAACACAGAACCGGAGTCAAAATCGCCTTCATCGAGCTTTTGCCACTTGAATGTGTGCTCGGGGAAACGTTCTGTAAGAAAAGAATATATGGGTTTCTTTTCTCTAGTGTCTACTAGTATCTCCATGCAATCACCCTACAGCAGTTCGTCGCCCTTCCTGCATACAGCAACCACATTATGTTGGTGGATGGATTCTTCATGTTCGCAGACGACAACCCAGTCGTTAAACCAGTTGTCGATTGCTTTTGCCACTTCACGCGCAGCATCCTCCACGAACATATTTGTGTCTGCAGCCCTCTCACACCATGCGAGTTCATCCTTCCTCTTCATGTGAGGGAGTGGGATTAGAACAACTGCATTGCAGATCTTGCTGACGGCTGTGCCGATAGCTATCGACAGGTCTTCCCGCGGGTTCAGGAGGCCAGTCACGCGAGCAGTCGCTCTCTGCATGTGTGGAATACCGTGGCCGCGCGCTTTAACCATCTCGTGACTGCAGGGGCACACCGATGCGTATGGTACCGCTAGCGTAACATACCACTTGACATCCTTATCGCGTTTTACGCCTTCGAGGCGGCACGAAATCCGCAACGACTGGTTATCATCTGTTGAGTGCAAACTCTCCCACGCGCAATCCCAATATGAATTAGAGGTATCATGAGAGGATGCTAACAGCTCGAGGATACTGTCATCCATCTCGATAGGTTCGCCTTCCAGCTCGCGAATAATATCAACGAGTCTACTCATATGGATGCCTTTGTAGTCCTTCAGTGGCACATACGCTGATTGGGTGGTTAGTACACGCTCATCTGTGAAATCCATTCTGTAGGAAGAGACCCCCTTGACACCTGCTTTGTGGAGATATTTAAGGTTCTTCGACTTACCGTTCGCATAGTCAGGGAGATAGACAACACAGGATGAACTCATTCTGATTCCTCCTCAGTAGTTTCCTCCTCAGTGGTTTCGTATTCGATGGGATCTACTGCATTCGCAAATGCGAAGGCTTCCAACCTCTCTATACATGAACCACATTTGCCGCAAGCCTTATCTCCTCCCTTATAGCATGTCCACGTGCTGCTGTAGTCAACACCGAGGCTGAGGCCTACTTTAACTATTTCCCCCTTCGTCATGTAGAGGTAGGGGACCAGGAGTTCAACTTTAGACCAATCGCATGAGGCGATTGCATCTGTCATGTGTTTGACAAACTTGGGCCGGCAGTCCGGGTATATGGTGTGATCGCCCGCATGCGCGCCGTATGCTACATAGTTAGCACCGATTGAAATAGCATATGCGGTTGCAAGCGCCAACATAATCATGTTACGGTTTGGTACTACGGTTACTTTCATGTTGTCGCTGTCATATTGACCTTCTGGAACTTCGATCTCGCTTCGCGTTAACGCACACGGTGCAAGATCATTCAATACATCGAGGTTGATGATCTTATGGGGAACATTCAACTTATCACACAAGGCGTGTGCACACTCCAACTCTTTCGAGTGCTTCTGCCCGTAGAAGAATGAGATTGCATGAACCTCAATTCCCTTGTTCAGAAGGTCGTACATTAATGTCGTGCTGTCTAAGCCACCGGATAAGATGAGTACTGCTTTTGCCATATTACCTTACTCCATATAGTATGTGCATACGGGTCGAGAGAAACCCTTCGATATTGTATTCGTTCATCTTGTCGAGGATGAGAGCAGATCGCGCAATGATCTCCTGGGGAGTTGTACCTAGGGGCATGAAGTAAATGTCTTGGAGGTCATACTCTGCTGCCAGTTTCATGACATCGTCGATGTTGTGCTCATGGACAACTACTTTAAGATATGTGTTGTCAAATTCAGGTGTATACTTCACCCATTTCTTGAAGGTAGCGGGATCCTTCGGGGAAACAACAACACAGTCGAAGTCTGTCGTATCATATGACTGGATGTCACCGTTTGTTTCTAGTGATACATGATAGTCGTTTGCCGTAAGAGTATGAACGAGAGGTTTTAGTTCATTTAGCTGTATCGTGGGTTCGCCTCCAGTTATGACGATGCGGCGGAGACCCGCGTTGTCGATAGTCTTTACGATAGCGTCCACTGGGAGTTCGACGAACACATTGTTGCGTTTTTTAGTGTCGCAAAAACTACAGTCTCTGTTACACCCGTATGTGCGCACAAAGAGACACTTCATACCAGTGAGAGGCCCTTCACCCTGGATCGAGGTGAATATTTCGTTGATCTTCACATCATCACTTCCAGTCTTTGCTGTTTACGGTCGCCCAACTGTCGCCATTCTCCCACACCGTAATGGTGATGTCATTGTATGTGATGTTGTTTTCTTTCATCATTCGCATAACTTCGCCGAGTATTAGCTCAGAGATATTTTCACACGTGGGTTCACAGTTCAAGAGTACAACGCGTTGATTATTGGAGATCAGAATGTCGCCGAGAGGGTCATTGTCATTCAATATGACTTTGTGGTCGTACTCACTTACGACATCTTTGAGCTTCTTGTAGTCAATAATATATCCGCACTCGTTGAGAGACGAGATGGGAGCGTTGATCTTAAACTCTACTTTCCAATTGTGGCCATGTAGGAAACCGCACTTGCCCGTGTCATTGAGCTGGCGGTGCGCGGCTTCAAACCTAGCATCTGTTCCTATAACTACCATGGTGATCACTCTGCTGTTTCTCCGCCCGTAGGCATCATCGAAATATGGTCGATAGCTTCCGAGCTCCTGAAGGAAAGGAGAGCTGCTGGATGATGAATGCTGTAGCTACCGTCTGCTTGTAAGATAACCACAGCTTTAATCTGGCATTGTACAATGAGCTTCGTGCACAGTAAGCAGGGGGCATCGTGCTCGATAATGGAGCCATCTGGATTGACGCCTGCTAGATATAAATAGCAGCCGCGCGCCCTATCTATGCCGGCTTGCAGTAGCGCATTCATTTCAGCATGCACTGATCTACAGAACTCGTAGTTAGAGCCCGATGGGATGCTGTAGTACTCGCGCATACAGTCG